>ERZ1026780.505-NODE-505-length-30965-cov-8.697056_pt1 | contig 30965 bp, 27 predicted proteins | sample MGYA00380126_ERZ1026780 | MGnify/ENA primary metagenome ERZ1026780 (study PRJEB33269, sample SAMEA4719762) | human gut metagenome | biome: human-associated habitat; feature: organic feature; material: feces | place: Cameroon | collected 2013-10 ... | reverse complement strand
AGATTAAGCTGTCTAAGAATTTGAATAGAGTGTCTACTTTAAGGTTACCAGTGCACGATAGAATGCCGAATTCATTTAAAGTGTCATATAAATGTTATAGAATCAAGGCTATGAAAGAAGAAACGAAAGTCGCCATTGCAAAGTTTGTTAAAGAGAGAGATTGGGATCGTTTTCATTCTCCCGAAAACCTTGCAAAAAGCATCTCAATTGAAGCAGCGGAACTTTTGGAATGCTTTCAATGGTCCTCGGATTTTAATGTGGAACACGTCAAAGAGGAACTTGCGGACGTCTATATTTATGCCGAACTCTTAAGGAGGAAGCTTCGACTTGATGAAGATGACATTATTAACGCCAAACTTCATAAGAACGAAGAGAAATATCCCATTGCGAAAGCGAAGGGCAATGCCAAAAAGTACACCGATTTATGATTATCTACGAATCGACGATAGCGAAATTCATTTCCGACTGCGTAGATCCGAGCGTTATCGCTAAAGAGGTATCCACGAATTTAAGGCTTCGTCTTGGTCAAGACGTGGATCATTCCTTATTTGAATCCTTTTATCATTCTCTCCCTTCGATGGCAGAAGTCCTTCATAGTCCTCTCTTCAACCAAGAACTTAACGTGGCAATCGAATATACCTTAGCCACAAGAAGCAGGGCGGACTTCATCGTCTATGGTCTCGATGAATTCGGACACGACAATCTTGTTGTGATTGAACTTAAACAATGGAGTGCTGTCGAAAGGTCAAGGAAGCAAGACTACATCTACACCAACGGTGGCGATGGGCTTCGAGATTATTGGCATCCTTCCATTCAAGCGTATAACTACATTCACTTATTGAAACTCTTTAACGAATACGTTCGCGACAACAACATTGAATTAAATGCTTGTTCCTTCCTTCATAACATGGATGAAGGTTTTGCTGTCATTTTAAGAGATGAAGTGGACTTTCCTATCGTCACGAAAGCTCCGACATACTTGAAAGAAGATGCCGACCAACTAAGAGAATTTATCCATCGTCATGTTCAAAAACCATGCAAATCTCTTCTCTACTACATCGATAGTGGTCGTATTAGCCCCTCGCCAGAACTCGCGAAAATGCTCGAAGACGCCTTAAAAGGGAATCCTTTCTTCTCTTATGACCAAAATCAAAGCGAGGCCGTCGCGACCATCGTCGAAAAAGCCAAAGACGCCATCGAAAATAATAAAAGGGCGACTATTATCATTCATGGTGGTCCTGGTACTGGGAAGTCAATCGTTGCCATAAACGCTTTAGGGCAAATCGTTAACACCACCAAACCGAAATCGAATCGCCACTATAATGCTGTTTATGTAACGCAAAACATGGCGCCAAGAAACTTCTATAAAGCAACACTCCACGGTGGGGACTTCAAAGTAAAGGACATCACCAATTTCTTTAAGAGCCCTGTCTTATTTTACGATGCGCCCGAAATGGAATATGACTGCGTCCTTGTGGATGAGGCGCATCGCGTCTATTCCAACAAATTTGATCGATATCGCCCCAATCGTTCCAATGTGAATCTCTTAGAGCAAGTCATCCGCGCGAGCGTGGTGAATGTCTTCTTTATCGATGAAGATCAAGCGGTGACGAAAGACGACTACGCAACCGCGACTCGTATCAAAGAGCTCGCAAAGAAATACCATTCGCCCGTCATCGAAGGGAAAGAACTTACTTTGACATCGCAATTCCGCTGTGTGGGTGGCGCTCTTTATATCGATTGGGTGAAAGGCCTTCTTGGATATCCTGGGCATCTTCCCTTTCAAGCGTCTTTCAAGGACTATGACGTTCAAGTCTTTTCTTCTCCGTTGTCCTTAAAGAAAGCCATCTTCGACAAGAACGAAATCTTTCATTCTTCTCGTCTTCTTGCTGGTTATACCCACAAATGGAAGAGCTGGGCTTCTTTTAAAGAAGGCGTTCCTTTCGAAGAGACGCCTTACGATTTTGAATATCCCGATGGTTTTAAGATGCGTTGGAACAAGGGCATGAAGATGGTGCCAAACGATTATTCCTACTTGGATGATCCCGATTCTATTCATCAAATTGGTTGCATTCACACGATCCAAGGGCTTGATCTTCAATATGCTGGCGTCATCATTGGGAAAGATCTTGTCTATCGTGATGGGAAAGTCACCTATCTTAAGGAAAATAACGTCGATAACGGTTCTGCTAAAATCAATCAATGCGATGATGCGGTGGCGGAAAAGCTCATAAGAAATACCTATAACGTTCTCTTAACTCGAGGCATGCGCGGAACTTATATTTATTGCGAAGATGAAGCACTAAACTCTTACATCAAAAGTCTTTTAAAGTAAGGGTTTCTCTTTTCCTTTTCGCCTCTTAAAATGAAGGTGGCCTTTAAACGGAAAGGAATCAAAAAATCCATGCAATTCCCGTCTCTTTCTTTTGGTCATAGCGTTTCTAAGCCTCTTTTCGAGGACGTGACTTACCCCTTTGAAGTCCTTCCAAAGATTCATTCTTTCATCATTTTCTTCTCTCAAAGCGACCTTAGAAAGGATTATCGTGAAATCCATCCTCTTGTTTTCGTTCATAAGTCCGTCTTTGTCCCTCCAAGCGTCACCATTGAAGGTCCTGCCATTATTGATGAAAACACGGTTCTTAGGCCAAATGCCTATATTCGAAACGATGTGGTGATTGGGAAAAACTGCGTCATTGGAAACTCGACGGAAATTAAGAATTCCATTCTTTTCGATAATGTGGAAGCTCCTCATTTCAATTACATAGGCGACAGCGTTCTTGGCTATCGCGCTCACTTTGGCGCGGGCGCCATCACCAGTAACTTCAAACAAAATGGAACTGAGATTGTTTTGAAGGATGGAGAAGAGACGCTTCGAACTGGTTTAACGAAATTGGGCGCGATTGTAGGGGACTATGCGGAAATTGGTTGTAACGCCGTCTTAAATCCGGGAACGATGATCGGCAAAAGAAGTCGTATCTACCCTCTTCTTTCGGTAAGAGGATTTGTTCCGGAAGGCGTCATCATGAAAGAAAAAGGTGTCTTTGTTTCGCTTGAGAAAATATCTTCTTGACTTAAAGTTTGCTTTAAATGGTTGAATGAAAGGGAAGTAGAGGAGAAAGAAAATAGGAATTTCCTATATCTTGGCGGGTGAAAAGGGGTTTGGATTTAGTCCTTGCTTTAAAGAAGCTCAAAGAGAAATTTAAGGTTGAAACCCTCATGCTAATGGGTGGCGAAACAATGAACGGCGCTTTTCATAAAGAGGGTCTTCTCGATACCCTTTCCCTCTTTGTCGCCCCTTATATATCGAGAGGAACAAAAACGAAAAAACTACGCAGAACTCTCTTCTTTTGTTGCCAATAAGTATTGCTTCAAAGAAGCAAAGCCCCTAAGCGATGGTGGCGTTCAACTTCTTTTCGATATAGCGAATTAGAATGCCTTCTGAAGTTCCAACTGCTTGACTGGTACTAAGAAGAGAAGGATATATCCTGCTCCGATAAGGAAAAGGAAGGATATGTCTAAACTTACGAATCGGAAAAGAACATAAGAAAGAATTCCACCTAAGACAAACGAAAGATAGACGAAAAGATACTCAAAGGCACTAAGCCAGCTGTCTTTCGTTTTTTCTTTGCTCGCTTTCGCTAGATGAAGCGTGAAATTTTTCAAAAGAACCGTCATCATGGTGCTCACGAATGGCCGTTCATTAAAGCTTTCAAAAGCCAAAACTTGGGTCGCGCCATAAAATGCCAAACAAATATTGACAGCATAGGTTTTGGCTGTTTGGTCTTCTAAGAAAGAGAAGCCAAACGCCGATAGGAGAGCAAGCATCATCGTCCCTAAAGCAAGATGTGAGAAATGTACTCTCTCATTCTTATAACGCACTTTCAAAAGCTCTCCCAAGAAAGCGAAAACGAGGAAGGAAAGAAGAGTTGTTGCCGATAATAAGGCGGCTTCGTACTTCTCGTCGATAAGATTGGTGAAGGTCATGATGGTGTTGCCCGTTTGCATTGCGCAATAAACGCCAAATCCTTTGACGGAAAGAACCTCCATATAGCCGCCAAGGAAGGCTAGCATCATGGCGAAGAGGAGCGAAAAAGTAAAATGTCTTCTTTTTTCCATAGCCGCGGATATTCTAGTCTTAATTTTAAAAAGGGGATAGTTCGGCTTCCATCGGTGGCAGAAACTCTAAAAAGAAGAAAGGTTTCATTTTAGTTTCGTCGTCTCTTACTCTTAGAAATGCTTTTTCCTTTCATCTTCGCTTCTCTTCTTCTTTTTCGCTTCTTTCGTTTCTTATAATGGTCTCGAGGTTATCTATGGACAAATGGTATAAAGGCGTTTACCGTCGCAATCTTGTGGATATGCACATTAACGACACAAAGAAGGTCTATCTTTCTCGTTTTCATGCGGAAAACTATTTTGAATATTTGAAAGCGGCTCATATCCAAAGCCCGATGATCTATCTTCAATCGCATACAGGACTTTGCAATTTTGAAACGAAAGTGGGCAAAACCCATCGTTTCTTCAAAGAGCATCCCGAAGAAATGAAGAAGCTTATCTCTTTGTGTCAAAAAGAGGGCATGAAGGTGGTCGGCTATTATTCTCTCATCTTCAATAACCAAGCCGTTTATGATCATCCTTCTTGGGAAATGGTCGATAAAGATGGGAAAACATGGCGCGAACATGGACAACGTTATGGCTTGGCTTGTCCCAATAACGAAGAGTATCGAAGCTTCTTGAAAGAACAACTTCAAGAACTTGCGAAAGAATTCCCAACGTTGGATGGTCTCTTTTTCGATATGCCTTATTGGGAAGTACTTTGTCATTGTCCTTCTTGCCAAAAACGTTTCCAAAAAGAATATGGGAAAGCCCTTCCCGAAGCCCTCGATTGGGATAACGAAACTTGGAAATCCTATGTGGAAGCCCGCCAAAAATGGATGGTCGATTTTGTTTCCTTTGTAAAAAACGAAGCACATAAACTTCTTCCGAATACCACCATCGAATTTAACTTTGCGGCCGTTGTTGGTTGCGACTATTTAGCGGGCTCTACCGAAGGCATAAACGAAGAATGTGAATTTACGGGTGGCGATCTCTATGGGGATCTCTATAACCATTCCTTTGTTGCCAAATACTATCGAAGCATCACGAAGAACCAACCTTTCGAATATATGACATGCCGATGCAACAAAAACCTCCGTGAGCACACCATCAATAAGAGCGAGACCCAACTCGAAAGCGAAGTCCTTTTGACCACGATGGAACATGGTGCCTCGCTTATCATCGATGCCATTAATCCCGATGGAACGCTGGACAAAAGAGTGAGCAAGCGCATAGGGAAAGTTTTCGAAAAAGAGATGGCTTATGAGCCTTATCTCGAAGAAGGAACGCCCTATAGCGAAGTGGCCGTTTTCTTCGATAGCAAAACGCAATATGAATACCATCATCGTATCGCCAATAAAAAACTCGCTATCCAAGTCAATCGAACTCTCATCGAAAACCATATTCCCTTTGCTATATTGGGGCATGGCGCTTTAAAAGAACTAAGCAAATATCAGCTTTTGGTCTTGCCAGGTCTCCTTTCACTCGATAAGGAAGAAAGAGAAGTTGTAATTCAATATGTAAAGGAGGGTGGAAATCTCTATCTTTCTGGCGATAGCGACCCCCTTCTCTTAAAGACTTTCTTGGATGGCGAAATCGTTGGCGAAACCTTTGGCAATAGCCCATACCCCGTCATCTATAAAGGTTACGACGAAGTGAAAGCGTATCTTTACCCAACGACCCCAGAAGCCAAAAAATCCTTCGGCATGTTTGATAAGAAATATCCGCTTCCCGTCACTTATAAAATCCCTCTTTTAAATGCCAAAAACGCTAAAATCCTTGCAAAAATCGCTCTTCCTTATACGGATCCCGACGATAACGATGAGTTTGCTTCGATTCATAGTAACCCTCCTGGCGTTTGGAAAAGCCAGGGTGCACTTTTCGAAAGCTCCTATGGCAAAGGGCACGTTCTTTATAGCGCCGCCCTTATTGAAGGCGACAATCGAGAGAACTATAAAGAGGTGCTACTAAACCTTTGGAAGCCTTATATCAAACCCCAATTCGCTTTTAAAGGAAGTTCCTATATCGACTTCATCGTGTTTGAAAAGGATGACGGGTATCTTATTAACTTATTCGACCTTAATTTCGTGAATGATTTGGTAACTCGTTGCTTTGAGCTTTCTTTACCACTTGGACACTACAAAGTGCGAGAGCTTCTTTCTAAAAAAGAGCTTCCTCTCAAAGGGAAGACGGTAAAGGGGAGATTTAAGAAATATCTTGCTCTCGAAGTGATAAAATTGCGTTAATGACTTATTTCTCGCTTTATGAAACGCCTTTGGGGTGGAGTGACCTCCGTCTTGAAAGCGATGGCTCTTTTATCACCGCCGTTTTGTTTTTAGGAAGTAGCGATGCTTCGAAGGGAACAGAGGATGCTCTCTATAAAGAAGATCTTCCCGTTGTCCTAGAACTTCGGGAATGGTTCGATAAGTATTTCAAAGGTGAAAACCCTAAACCTTTTTCTTCTTTCCGCATGTCTTTTCGAAGCGATTTTCAAAAGAAAGTTTATGAAATTCTTTTATCGATCCCTTATGGGAGAACATTAACCTATGGCGATATCGCCAAACTTCTGACGAAAGGCAGTGAAAAAAAGATGAGCGCCCAAGCAGTTGGTGGGGCGGTGGGAAGGAATCCCTTATGCATCTTAGTGCCTTGTCATCGTGTCATTGGAAAAGGTGGGAAGCTTGTCGGTTATGGTGGTGGCTTAAAAAATAAAGAGCTTCTTTTGAAACTTGAAAGGAAAAATGGAACCCACTAGGTGTGCTTGGTGCCTTGGGCACCCTGAAAACTATATTGCCTATCACGATAAGGAATGGGGAAGACTTAACCTCAATGAACGATATCTTTTTGAAATGCTTGTCTTAGAAAGTTTCCAGGCGGGTCTTTCTTGGGAGTGCATTCTTAATAAAAGAGAGGCCTTTCGCAAGGATTTTATGAATTTTGACCCTAAAAGCATCGCTTTTTTTGATGATAATAAAGTGAATGAACTTCTCTTAGATAAAGCCATTATCCGTTCTCGGAAAAAGATCGAAGCGACGATTTCTAATGCCAAAGCATTCCTTGCCATTGAAAAGGAATTCGGATCTTTTAAAGATTATTTACTCTTTTTCTCCCGAGGAAAGATTCTTTATGAAACGTGTAAAAAGACCAATTCCTTAAGTGACTCCTTAGCAAAAGACCTTAAGAAAAGGGGGATAAAATTCTTTGGTCCGACAATTGCCTATTCTTATCTCCAAGCAATCGGGATTATTAATTCGCACGAAAAAGTCTGCTTCCTTTCGCCTAAGAAGAAGTAGTTTTCTATTCCCCGATTGGATTTTTAAAATGAATCTTCTCTAAGGATAAAACGCCTTCGTGATGGGCGAAAGATTCGCAAAGCTCCTCTAAAGCGGCTTGATTACTTTGAAGAGCAAACAAAACATTCACAACGGTGGCTTCGGTGCCATCTTCGAGCTTTTTGGTATAGGTGCCAATGTTTTTGATAACAAGGCCATTGGTATCCGAAGCTTGTCGGATATCACGGATAACCATCATGTTTTTTTGAATGGTGATACGGATTTGAGGGCTTCTTTTGCCAATCGCTTTTTCGATGGAAAGAAGACCTAAGAGAAGCGCCAAAGTGATGGCGGCGACAATGATGGCCTCTAAGACCAGGCCGCTTCCACAAGCCATTCCGATGCCGGCGGAAACCCATAAGGTGGCGGCGGTCGTTAAGCCTCTAACCGAAAGGCCTGTTCGAATGATGGTGCCAGCGCAAACAAAACCGATGCCGGCGGTGATGCCAGCGCCAATTCGAGAAGTATCATAAGAAAGCAAGGAAGCGTCGATGGCGCCTTTCGTAAAATCGATTTGCCCACTGGCGTAGCCGATACCAAATATCGAGACGACCATGATAAGCGTGCAACCGATGGAGAGAAGGACGTGTGTTCTTAATCCAGCTGCTTGGCCTTTCATTTCTCTTTCGATGCCTAAAACAGCAGAAAGACACCCGGAAGCAAGCGTTACGACGAGAATATAAAGAGCCAAACCCCACCCGTCGAAGCGGTAGGCCAAAGAAACGATTGCTTTATCCATATAGATTTTCCTTTGCCGACATTATATATCGCTCCTCTTTTCGGCTTATAGGATTTTCTTGAAAAAAACGAATCTTTTCTTTCAAAATTTCGTCAATCAAAAAATATAAAATTTCTATACTTGACTATCTAGTAATTAAAACTAGAATGTGTTTGGAAAGGTTCTCTTTTGATCTTTCTAAAAAAAGGAGGTTCGAGTATGAGTGTTCGCGTCTATACCGATGCCGGAAGCAATTTATTTAAGGATATTCTTTTAAAAAGAAATGCCGATATCGTGGTTCTTCCGATGACATTAAGACTTAACGATAAGGAATATCATTGCTATAGCGACGATATCGATGTCTCCCAAATGTCGAAAGAGTTCTATACCGCCATGAAAGAAGGCGCGAAACCGCAGACTTCTTTAACAAGCCCTGGCTTATTCGAAGCGAAAGCGAAAGAAGAAATCGCGAAAGGAAACGCAGTGCTTTATGTCACTTTATCAAGTGGCATTTCGGGCACATATAATGCCGCTACTTTGATGTCTCAAGAGATTAATGCAAAAGAAGGAAAGAGTGTGGTGGCGGTTCTCGACTCTAAAACGGCCGGCTTCGGGGAAGGAATGATCGCTTTATATGCCGCAAATCTGGCTCAAGAAGGTTTGTCTTTAGAAGAAATCGTCAATAAGACCAAAATCTATCGTGAAACGGTCCGAAGCGAATTCACCGTCGATAACATCCGTTATCTTGCGAATACCGGGCGCGTCTCGAATGTCACCGCCATCTTAGCGGGGGTTCTTATGATTAAACCTCTCCTTTATGGAAGCCCGGAAGGCAAAATCGTTGTGACTTCGAAAGTTCAAGGCCGAAAGAACTCCATTAAAAAGCTTGCTGACCAAGTTCTTCAACATGTGACGGATAAAGAAAAACTTATTTATATCGCTCATTGCGACTCTTTGAACGATGCCAAGATGCTGGAATCTCTTTTGAAGGAAGGTGGCATCAAAAACATCGAAATCTATTATTACGACCTTATCACCGGCGCTCATGTGGGGCCTGGAACTCTCGCTGTTTTCTATGAAGGGAAGGACCGTCTTATCCAAAAGAAATCCGTTTTGTCCTCGCTTCTTGGGAAGAAAGAATAGTTTTCTCTTGTTTATCTATGGGGTTCTAAAAGGAGCCTCATTTTTAACAATTTACAAGCTCTCTTTTTCTATCGATAATAACGGCATGATTGATTTACATTTACATCTAGATGGTTCTTTAACCAGAGAAGAACTTGTCATCTTAGCTAATATGTCGGGAGTATCTCTTATAGAAGCAAAAAACGCCCATATTTCGGTAGATGAAAATTGTCATTCCTTAAATGATTATTTGAAGTGCTTTGAATTCCCTTTGAAAGTTCTTCAAAAGAAAGAATGCATCGAGAAAGCGGTTTATTTCTTGCTCTCTCGGCTCGCTCGAAGTGGCCTTTTATATGCGGAAGTCCGTTTTGCGCCGCAACTTCATACGAAAGAAGGATTAACCCAAAAAGAAGTGGTTGAAGCCGCCATATCGGGTTTAGAAAAAGCCAAAAAAGACTACGCTTTTCCAGCCAATCTCATCCTTTGCGCGATGCGAGGGGATAAGAACGAAGAAGAGAACCTTTTAACCGTTCGCCTTGCTAAAGAATATCTTCATAAAGGTGTCTGTGGTCTTGATCTAGCAGGTGCCGAGGCTCTTTATCCAACGTCTATGTTCAAGAATGTTTTTAAGCTTGCCAATGATCTTGATGTTCCTTTTACCATTCACGCAGGTGAAGCAAGCGGTCCCGAATCCGTTTGGGAAGCTCTTAAAATGGGGGCAAGAAGAATTGGGCATGGTGTAAGCGCCGCGAAGGATAAGATGCTTCTCTCCTTTTTAGCAAGTAGTGGTGTCACTCTTGAATTATGTCCGACCAGCGAAAAAGACACACACGCGATTAAAAGCTACGAAGATTTGCCGATTCAAACCTTCCTTCGTTATGGCGTTAAAGTGTGTCTTAATACCGATGATATGACCGTTTCCAATATCACCCTTCAAGAAGAGTGCGAGAAGGTCCAAAAAACCTTTGGGCTAAGCGATGAAACAATGAAAGAGCTCTTCCTCAATAGCGTGGAAGCAAGTTTCTTAGATAACGATCAAAAAGATTTCTTAAGAGACGAGCTCGAAAAGAAATACCGCTAAATTACTTTCTGCCCGTATATTGGTATCCTGCTTCTTCGATGGCGTCTTTGGCTTTTGCTTCTTCGAAAGAATTTCCTTCGAAAGAAGCTTCTTTTTTAGGAAGAGACACTTCAACATTCGAATAACCGAGCTTTTCAAGAGCTCCTTTGACGTGTTTGGCACACATCTCACACATCATGCCATCGACTCCAATAACAAATTTCTCCATATTTTGTTTCTCCTTATTGTTTATGGAACAAGAAACTGCTTTTTCTTTTTTAAAGTGAACTTTGCTTCTCTTCTTTTCAAGATGGAAGGTATTGATTCTTAAAGCGTTTAACACTACCGAAACGCTTGATAGACTCATCGCGGCCGCGCCCATCCAAGGCTTTAAAGAGGCAAGGCCGAGCGCGCTATAAGCGCCAGCGGCGATCGGAATCATGATGATGTTATAGAAGAAGGCCCAGAAGAGGTTTTCGGCAATGTTTCTTGTGGTTAGACGCGAGAGATGAATGGCCTTAACGACGTCTAAGAGCTCACTTCGAGTGAGAACGATATCGGCGGATTCGATAGCGATATCGGTCCCTTTTCCAACGGCAATGCCAACATTTGCTTCCATAAGGGCCGGAGCGTCATTAATCCCATCTCCAACCATCAGGACTTTGCCTGTTCGTTTTAATTCTTGGATCGCTTGAACCTTGCCTTCAGGAAGCAAAGAGGAACGGTAATTTGTAATGCCTATGGAATGAGCGATTTTCTTCGCTGTTTCTTTATTATCACCCGTGAGCATGACCGGCGTGTATCCTTCTTCCTTTAAAAGGTGTATGGATTCTTTGGCGTCCTCTTTTAGCTCATCAGAAATCGCAATAAGTCCGTAAAACTCCCTTCCTTTTAAGAGAAAGAGCGTGGTTTTACCTTCCTTAGAGAGCTCATTGGCTTTGGAAATGGCGTACTCAGGAAGCGACGTTTCTTTTTCGACAAAAGAAAGGTTCCCCATTTTAAGAGTAACGCCGTCCATTTCTCCTTCGATCCCTTTTCCGATAATAGCTTTAAAAGAGGAAAGTTCTGGGATTTGGATATTTTCTTGACCTGCTTCTTTGAGAATGGCTTTTGCTAAAGGATGTTCGCTTCCCTTTTCTAAAGCGGCTGCCAAAGTCAAAAGACTTACTTTATCGCCCTTGAATGGGAGGATATCTGTTACAACCATCTCGCCTTTGGTGAGAGTGCCTGTTTTATCAAAGACGACATAACGGCATTTTGCTGTTTCTTCAAGCGCTTCGGCATTCTTAAAAAGAAGTCCATTTTTCGCTCCTTTTCCCGAAGCGACCATGGTGGCGACGGGAGTGGCTAAGCCAAGCGCGCAAGGGCACGCGATAACAAGAACCGAAATCGCCCTTTCGAGCGCGTATCCAAAAAGGCTATTTGCATGAGGATTAGAGCCTACGAACTCTTCTCCGAATAACATCCATCCCCCAAATACAAGGAGTGATAAAACGAAGACGGCTGGAATAAAGATGGAAGAGATGCGGTCGGCTAAGATGGCGATCTTTGGTTTCGAAGCGGCACTTTCCTCGACAAGCTTCACAATCTTATTGAGCGTGGTGTCTTCGCCGACTTTGGTCGCTCTAATTTTTAAAAGCCCGTCGATATTGATGGTGCCACTATAAATTTCGGATCCTTTTTCTTTGGTAACGGGCATTGCTTCGCCCGTAAGGCTACTTTCGTTAACGCTCGAAGAGCCTTCTAAGACCGTGCCATCGATAGCGAAGCTTTCGCCTGGCCGAACTAAGAGAATGTCGCCCTCTTTGATGTCTTTGGAAGGGACTTGAATCTCTTTTCCATCTTTCAAAAGGGTGGCTTCTTTTGGAGCGAGCTTTAGCAAAGACGCGATTGCGTTCGTCGTTTTGCCTTTGGAGAAGGCTTCAAGGGTTTTCCCTAAAAGAACAAAGCAAGGAACCATGCCCGCGCTTTCGAAAGAAAGGTTCATGGAGTGGTGCATCAAGGCTTCGTTTGCGCCTTTTAACGCATCCCCATTCATAAGAAACATCATCCCCACGCTATAAATAAAGGAAACAGTACTTGCGATCGCAACTAAGCTATCCATATTGGGGGAGAGGTGAAGCAAGGATTTAAAGCCCGAAACAAAGAAACGGATATTAATGAAAATAATCGCGAGGGAAAGAAGGAGCTCAATGAGAGCAATATCTAACAAATTTTCTTGAAGCGCTCCTAAAGGCCAAGAGAGCATCGACCCCATCCCGATATAGAAAAGAGGGATTAAAAGTACGAAAGAAGGGACGAGGCGCCAAAGGAGTTTCTTTCCTTCATCTTCGTTTCCGAAGCTATCCTTTTTCTCTTCTTTATTCCCCTTTTTCTCACTTGGAATCGCTTTATAGCCGGCTTTTGCAACGGATTTTTCGATTTTTTCAATGCTTGCGGGCTCTTTATAAGTGACTTCCATGGAGTTTGTCAAAAGGTTCACGTTAGCCTCTAAAACGCCCTCGACCTTCTTAGTGGCCTTTTCGACATGAGCCACGCAAGAGGCGCAACTCATTCCTTCAATAGTAAAATGTTCTTTCTTTTCATCCATATTATTTAAGCCTCTCAATAAGTGAAACTGTTTCGTCAATCACATCGTTATTTCCTTCGAGGAGGTCTTCTTTGACGCACGTCTTCATGTGGGTTTTTAAAATGATGAGAGCGGCTTTCTCAAGCGCTTTCTCAACCGCTGAAACCTGAATGAGGATATCCCCGCAATATCGATCTTCCTCAATCATTTTCTTAATACCCAAAAGTTGGCCTTGGATGCGATTAATCCGCATTTCGAGGTCTTTCTTTTCTTGGGGATCGCGAGGCATTCTCTTAAGCTTTTTACTTTCGTAGCAGCAATTTTCCATAAAAGTCCCTCCTTTGAATGTAATACCCCCATAGGGTATATATTGCAAGCATAAAAAAGAGGCCACTAGGGCCTCTCAGGGACTACAAAAACGACTAACGAAGAATCGCCTCTACGGCTTTATCGAGGTAATTGGCTTGATATTCTTCGATTTTCCCTTGATCCACGAGACTTGTGAGCTTGGGGTCGATAGGAAGTTCGCTTAAGAAGGGGATGCCAAGCTTTTGAGCGATTTCTTCGCCGTTCTTATCGCCGAATGGATGAATGATTTCGTGACACTTCGGACATTCGACGTAGGACATATTTTCGACTAGGCCAAGAACTTTGATATTCATTTCTTTAGCCATAGTGGTGGATTTCTTCACGACTTCTTCCACCAGCTCTTGGGGCGAAGAAACAAAGATAGCGCCATCTAACGGAATCTGTTGAAAGACGGTCAAAGGAATATCGCCCGTTCCTGGTGGCATATCGATCAAGAGAACATCAACCTCTTGGAATATCGCCATCGTATACATTTGGGAGACAAGATTCGAAACAAGGCTTCCCCGCCAAATGATGGGGGCGCTTGGATCTTCCAAAAGGTTATTGGCGCTTAGAAGTTTAATGCCCTTTTTGCTTTGAGCGGGGAATATGCCATTTTCATCGCCATAGGCTTGGTAATGGTTTAGCGCAAACGCTTTCGGAATCGAAGGACCTGTCACGTCGGCATCTAAAATCGCCACTTTCTTTCCCTGGTTTAATAAGGAAACGGCCAGTAAACAAGTGACCATCGATTTTCCAACGCCGCCTTTGCCACTCATTACCGCGATCGTCTTTTTGATTTTGCTTCCCTTATTTGGTTCAAGTTTCTGGATTTGATTTCTTGCGCCGCAATCTTTCACTCCACATGAAGAGCAGTCGTGACTACATTTTTCTTCTGCCATAGATTCACCTCGCCCACCATTATAGAGCAAACTGAGCAAGCCTTGACAAAAAGCGTATCATAAAGGGGTATGAATCCCGAAAATGTTGGAGCACTTGCCCTCGATAGCCTCTATGATTCCCTTAAAATCCTTGGACTAGCCCTCGTTATCTATATCCTCTTGTCCTTTTTCGAAGGGAAAATCGCAAAACTTCTCGAAAAGGGGAAACGTTATGGGCCTTTCTTTGGGTCTTTGGTGGGTGCCATCCCCCAATGTGGCATGAGCGTCATTGGAAGCGATCTCTATTCGAAACGCCATTTAACGCTTGGCACACTTATTGCTATCTTTTTATCTACGAGCGATGAAGCTTTTCCCGTTCTTCTAGGCGATTTTAGTGGCAAATGGTATATGGCCTTTGCCATATTGGGAATCAAGATTGTGGCGGGGACTCTCTTTGGCTTCTTAATCGATATCTTTGCGAAAAAGAACGACGAACAAGTTGAAAAGCACCTTGAATCATGCGAAGGCGAGAAAGAGAGCCATAAAGGCTGTTGTGGTCATGAAATCGAAGAAGAACACGAAGGGAAATGGCATGAACATCTTCTTCATCCGCTTGTCCATTCCCTTAAGATATTCGCCTATAGCTATGTCATTTCCTTTCTCTTCGGCTTATTGATTCTCGGAGTAGGGGAAACGAACATTCAAAACTTCTTAACGACGAATTATTATCTCTCCCCTTTAGCGGCGCTTCTTATCGGCATGATTCCCAACTGCGCTTCGAGCGTCCTCTTAAGCAACCTTTATATCGGGAATGCGCTTCCTTTTGGTGCCTTGCTAACGGGCTTAGCCATGAACGCGGGCTTAGGACCTCTCTATCTCTTTAAGAGCAAGAAGAACCTCAAAGAGGCGTTCATGATTATGGGTCTTCTCATGTTCCTTGCCTTGCTTTTAGGCTATTCTTTTATTTGGGTGAGCTTATGAAAGAAAAAAAGAGAACCTACATTCCTAGGAAAAAGGAACGAACGGGGGAAGATATCGATATGCTTCACGAAAGGGAGATGGAACCGGAAAATCATTCGAATGGTTCCTATCGTTATCGCGATCATATCGATTCTTATTAGAAAGGAGATTTATGGGTAACGAAGTTCAAATGAACCTTAAGACGCGCGTCAAGATCGTCTATCACCTTTGCTCCTATATCATCCTTGGCCTACTGACCATCTTCGGAAGCGGTCTTTTCCTCTATTTCCTTTTAGCGAAAAAAGGCGTGGGCGAAGCGTGGGTTTTCTACACTTTTGGAGCCTTTAGCCTTCTATCTCTCCTGCTTTACGTCATTTTGTTGCTTCTCTCCTTTTTGCCGCTTAAGAAAAATGAAACTTACTTCTTTACGCTTGATATTTTTTACGCCTTTATCCGCATTTCCTTGCTTTTTAGCGCCTTGATGCTTCTCCTTTATTCCTACACCTTCAAAGAAGATGTCGTTTCGCTTCTAAGGGCTTATAGCATTTTCCTTCTTATCTTTGAGGGTGTTTTCTTCGTCTTCGGACTTCTTACGATGGCCTGGTTTAAAGAGAATCCAGAACGTTATCAAAAGAGCACGGCTCTTACAAAAACGACTGAAGAAAAGCCCCTAAAGAAAAAGGAATAAGCTTTTAAAACTCCCTTATTTCCTTAGTTGCTCTCTAAGAGAGTCCGTGTAAAATATTGTTTGCTCTTGGGGTGTAGCCAAGCGGTAAGGCAAGGGTCTCTGAAACCCTCATGCACTGGTCCGATCCCAGTCACCCCAGCCAAAAAAGAATTTAATGCCCTGAAAAGGGCGTTTTTTATATCAAAAAAGCCAGGATTGACCTGGCTTAGAAAGAGCGAAAAAGGGGACTAGGCTTTCACGATCGCCAAGACGATATCAATCATTTGATGGAAATCTCTTAGACTTAAATATTCGTAACGGCCATGGTGGTTATAGCTTCCCGTTCCAAGGTTTGGCGTAGGGCAACCTTTAAAGGAGAAAGTGGCGCCATCCGTACCTCCACGAACAGGCAAATGAAGAGGCGTAATGCCGAGTGTTTCGAAGGCTTTCTTCGCATGATTGATCGCCCGAGGATCTTTCTCGAGCACCTCATGCATGTTTCGATAATCGTCACCTATGAAAAGGGTGATTTCCGCTCTCGGATATTTTTTTTGCATGAAAAGAAGCGCGTTTTTAAAGTCTTCTTTTTGCTTATCGAGGAGGGTTTTGCTGTGATTTCTTAAAATATAGTGGGTTTTGCATAAGGCGCTTGTGCCTTCGATATGAAGGAGGTGGTTAAAGCCTTCATAGCCTTCCGTGTGTTCTGGCTTATCGAAAACGGGAAGCAAGGAATCGAATTCCTCGGCCAAGCGGATAGCGTTAATAAGCTTTCCTTTCGCTTCGCCAGGATGGATTTCTACACCCTTGAAGGTAAGATCCGCATGGGAGCCATTGAAGTTATCGATGTCGATGTGGTTAGGATAATCGCCATCAATCGTGTAAGCGTAATCTGCCCCAAACTTCTTGGCATCGAAATGTTCTGGCCCTCTTCCAATTTCTTCGTCAGGCGTAAATAAGATGGAAAGTGGGTGGTGCTTGATTTCTGGATGCTCATGGAGATAGCTAAGGACGCTCATGATGATGGCGTCGCCCGCTTTATCGTCCCCTCCCAAAAGAGTGTCGCCAGAAGTTACAACCAAGGTATCTCCCACGTGTTCAAGTAGCGATGGGAAATCTTTCGGGGACATCGTGACGTCTTTATTGAGCTTGATATCCTTCCCATCGTAATTCTCGACGATTTGTGGTTTAACGTTCTTCCCTGAGCACTCTAGCGCCGTGTCCATATGGGAATTTAAGCCGATGACATCATGACCTTTTTCACCTGCTAAATGGGAATAAACGCGGCCATATTGGTCAATTTCCGCTTCCATCCCAAGGCCCTCGAGCTCTTCTTTTAGAACTTTGGCTAAGTCTAATTGCTTGGCGGTACTTGGCGTTGACGAACTATTTTCGTCGCTTTGCGTATCGATTTTCACGTATCGCAAGAATCTTTCGAGCGCTTTATCTTCTTTCATAAGTTACCTCTCACTAACCTCCTTATTGTAATCCCCATTCCTAAAGAGCGGTAAAGGCTTTTTATTGCGATATCCTCTATGAGCGGTAAAATAAGCGCGATTTGTTTTGGAAAAAGAAAGAAGGAGTTATATGAAACAAACTTGTATGGGCGCTTTGGATGAAAAAAAGACCCTTGGAATCCTTAGCGATTACGAAAAGGATCCTAAGAACAGCGTGGTGCGACACGCATTAAGCAGACACGCCATATCGAATGTGATTTTCGAAAGCGCTTCTCTTCAAGAGGTGACGCCTGCTTTTTCGATTGATTTAAAGACGCTTCCTGTCGCCAATCAAAAGCAAAGTGGTCGTTGTTGGATCTTCGCTGGCCTTAACGTCCTTCGCGAAATTATCGCCAAGGAATGTGGCCTTAAGAAATTCGAGCTCTCGCAAAACTACATTTCTCTTTACGACAAGATCGAAAAGAGCAATTTCGCTCTTGAAACTATCTTAAAACTTGGGAATCGCGATCACGATGACCGCGAGCTTCATTTCATCCTGTCGAATCCGGTGAGCGATGGTGGCCAATGGGATATGTTTGTGAATCTTGTGAAGAAATATGGCTTAATCCCACAAGATAAATTCCCCGAGACCTACCAATCCGAAGGCACTCGCGAAGGTGACCAAATCGTAAACTGCGTTATCCGTCATTTCGCTTCCGAAGCGGCGTCGCTTCTTAAAGAAGGAAAAATGGATGAGGCACGTGCCCTTAAAGAAGAAACGATGGAAAAAATCTATCATTTCTTCCTCAACTCTTTTGGCGTTCCTCCAAAGACCTTCGATTTTGAATATGAAAACGATAATGGATATCACCTCGAAAAAGGTTTAACTCCTCTTTCTTTCTTCGAAAAATATATCGGTAACAAGATTGATGAATATCAGTCCATTATCAACTCTCCAACCAAAGATAAGCCCTATTTAAAGAACTTCACCATCGACTACCTTGGCAATGTGGTGGAAGGTAAGCCCATTAACCATTTGAATCTTCCGATGGAAAGAATCAAAGAGCTTATCGTCAAGCAACTTTCGAATAACGAACCCGTTTGGTTTGGAAGCGACGTTTCTTTCTATCGCGACCGCAATAGCTTTAGTTGGAACGACCACGCCTTCGACTATAAGAGCGCTTTCGGCTTCTCTATCGAATTCGATAAGGAAGGCATGCTCGATTATTGTAATAGCGCTATGAATCACGCCATGGTGATTGTCGGTGTGAACCTTGAGGAGGGCATCCCAAATCGCTGGAAGATTGAAAATAGTTGGGGACCGGATAACGGCATCAGGGGCTATTATGTCATGAGCCAAAGCTGGTTTGACACTTTCGTCTATCAAGCTGTCATTAACAAGAAATATTTAACGGACGAAGAAAGAAAAGCCGCCGAAAGCGAGCCAACGCACCTTCATCCCTGGGATCCAATGGGAACCTTGGCCGACTAAAAGCCTCTTTCTATCGAGGGAAGTCGCTTTTAAGGCGACTTCTCTTTTTTCTTTCTCCTTTTTCTTTTTGTCTTGCCCTTTTTTGATGTCGAAATTAAGATTTTTCCATGCCTCAAATCGTCTTCCAAAACATCGCCAAAATCTATCATCCTGGAGAATCAAATGAAGTCAAAGCGCTTTACGACGCTTCTTTTCAAATCGAAAGCGGCGAATTCGTTGTCATTTTGGGTGCTTCGGGCGCTGGGAAAAGCACTCTTCTCAACATTCTTGGCGGCATGGATAACGCCACCAGTGGCACGTATCTTTTGAATGGCAAAGACATCACGAAATATCATGAAAAAGAGCTTTCCCTTTTCCGAAGAAATGAGATTGGCTTCGTCTTTCAGTTCTATAACCTTATTCCGAATCTTACCGCTCTTGAGAACGTGGAATTAGCCGCTTCTTTATCGAAGAATCCTTTCGACAGTGAGAAGATTCTTGCCGATGTTGGCCTTTCGAAACGAGCGAATAACTTCCCGAGCGAGCTTTCTGGGGGCGAGCAACAACGCGTTTCGATCGCTCGCGCCATCGCTAAAAACCCGACCCTCCTCCTTTGCGATGAGCCAACGGGCGCCCTTGATAGCAAAACGGGTGGAAGCGTTGTTTCCTTGCTTAAACGCGTCTCGAAGGAATTTCATAAGACTGTCATCATCGTGACCCACAATAGCATCCTTGCCGAGGTGGCAGACCGTCTTATCACCATTCGAGATGGCTCTATCGCTCGTAACGAGGTGTGCCTCTCTCCCAAGAATCCCGAGGATATTGCCTGGTGAAAAAAGGAAAGACTTTCTCACTCTTTTTTCGCTTAGCGTGGCGAGAGGTGCGTCATCATTGGACACAATTTTTGGCGATTATCGCGATCGGCGCCATTGCGGTCACTCTTTTTGTTGGCCTTGAAGCGAATGCGGTGAGCCTAGAAAACAGGGTCGAAGAAACCTATTCATCTGGCAATATGGCGGATTTATGGGTCACTTCCTCTCGCTACGAAGAAAAAGACGAAGAAAAAATCGCCTCTTTACTCCAAAAAGGAGAACATTACGAAAAACGCTTTGAGCTTAATGCCAGCGTTGGTTCGCATAGTGTTTTAACTGCCGTATCGGTCTCTCTTCCGACGATTAGTTGCCCTTTTGATACCGAAGTAGGAGAAGATTCGACAAACACCTATTTTTGCTACATCGATGAAGCGATAAGCAAGAAAAGCCAGGCTGTGAACGTCTATGGTTTTTATGGCCTTGGAGAAAAAATGGCGGTGGTCTATGACCTTTCGAGTTTCCATGAAACCTTTGCCTCTCTTTCTAAAGTTCTTGGCTTTGATGACTATTTCTTAGAAGGGGACAATCCCTTCTTAGAAAACAAGTGGACCTTGGAATTCGAAGTGACGGGGATTATGAAGTACCCCGAAAACATTACCAAAGCAAGTTATGGCACGAGCACTGTTTTGGTGAGCTCTTCAATGTTTATGGCTTCGCTTCAGAAGGACTTCTCTTCTCGTTTATCTCCTTCTTTATCAAATGAAGAAAGGGAAAATGCTCTAGGCACGATCGGCGAAGTATTTTCGGAGCTTGGCTATTTAGAAGAAGAAAATGGCTCTTTTGCCGTCGCTTCCAATCAGTATTTATTGAAAATTCCCGACAAAAACCGCTTGGAATTAGTGGAAGCTTCTTTAAAAGAGAGTCTTAACGAGCATCGCTATTCCTTTGTTTCCGTCAATTCCAGAGAGAACATGCCTTTCTTTTTAACGATTACAAGCGAAATCAATCAAGCAAGAGGCTTCACATATCTTTTTCCTTTCGTTTTCTTCTTCGTGGCGGTGCTTGTTATTCTAGTGACGACGAGCCAAATGATTCTCAAAGAACGTTCCCAAATCGGCACTTTAAAAGCGATTGGCGTTTCTAAAAATGGCATCCTTCTCTTCTATGTATCGCTTGTTTGTTCCCTTGTTTTTATAGGAACGCTCATTGGCGAGATCATTGGTCCCATCTTAATTCCACTCATCATGGGAAATAAATATGGGATTATCTATACTCTCCCAAGCATCCGTTATGTCTTTCCAGTCTTTGAAGGTCTTTTATCGGCCGCTTTGTTTTTAGGGGTAAGTGCCTTAACCTCTTTCTTAGTCGCCTATAAAGAGGCCTCCTTAAAGCCTTCAGAAAGCATGCGGCCCTCTCTTCCTTCCTTTAGAGCCAGGCCTAGAAGGAGTGAAAGAAAGAAAAAAGGAAGCGCCTTGCTCCTCTCCACCAAAATGGCTTTCCGAAACATTCGCGTCAATATTGTTAAATCCATTATGGTTGTGGTGGGCGTCTTAGGTTGCACGGCTTTGCTATTAACAGGATATGGCATCGAAGATACGGTGAACTATGGCATCAATCACGATTTGGAAAAAGTGGGGAATTGCGATTTCACATTAACTTTTAGCGAAGCGAAAAAAGAAGGGGATTTTGCAAGGGATATTACGAAAGTTGATGGCGTTTCGAACTATGAAATGTATCAAAGCAGCGTAAGCAAAATCGAAAACGCCTCCTCTTCAAGTCTTAATTCCACGGTTTATATCTTAACGGGAGGAGAAGCGACCCATTTTACCTTCGCTAAAGGACTAAAGAAGGACGAAGTGGCAGTTTCGAAAAAAGTGCAGGAATCCTTATCCCTTCAAGAGGGGGATCTCATTACGTTCTCGATAGGAAACCTCAATCATACTTCGAAAATCGCTTTCTTTTACGAAGCCTTTGTCTATAGTGGCATCGCCCTATACTCAACGAATGAGATCTTTGAGGGGCAAGCCCTTAGCTATAACGGCGTGTATTTGGATTTAGATGACGGTGTGGATGTCGAAAATGTTCGAGCTTCCTTAAAAGAAAATCTCCCATATCTTTTAACCGCGCAAAGCAAAAGAGATTGGCGAGATAAGATCAATAACGTTCTTCAAGGGGTGTTAGTGATGACGGGAGCCGTTAAGGTATTCGCCATTCTTTTGGCCCTTGTAGTTCTCTACAATCTCGCTCTTCTAAACTTCAATGAAAGAACGCGTGATATAGCCACCTTAAAGGTTTTGGGCTTTAATCTAAAGGAGATCATACTGAGTCTTTTATTGGAAACGATGCTTCTTACCGCGATTGGCGTTTTATGCGGCTTAGCGGTGGGTTACCCCTTTATGCTTGCTGTCCTTTCTCTCAATAAAGTGGAACTTGTTACCTATCTTTATTACGTCTCTCCTCTTTCTTTCTTCTATAGCTTCCTTTTGACGTTCGTCGTGGCTTTCTTTGTGAATCTTTTCTTTGGCTTCAAGTCGAAAAAGATAGCAATGGTCGAGTCCCTCAAAAGTGTGGAATAAAATTCCTTTTCAATTTATATTTTCTTCCTTATATTGTGGCTATAAGGAGAAACAATATGAAAGAAGAAAAGAAGTATCGTTGTCAAATTTGTGGCGAAATTGTGACACCTCTTCCCGACGGCACTTGCCCCATCTGCGGTGCGTCTTTTGATTATCTCGATCCCTTACCAGAAAAAGAGAACGAGAACTAGTTTTTCTTTAAGTAAAAATCCAAAAATCCTTCTAAAATAGGCTTCTCTTTTTGAAGTGCGGCTTCTTTCTTCCAAGCCAAATTCCCATTTGGATAGCTTTCGAGTTCGCTCGAATCGATTTCTTTCCCTTTTAAAAGAAGGTCCATTCCTTTTTCTTTTAAAGAAGAGAGGGCTTCGCTATTTTGGATATGAGTTTCGCTATAAAAGGAATCGCTAAGAAGATATTTGCCATTTTCTTCTTTTACTTCGTCATTAAAGGTTACGATCATATCGCGAACAAGGTTTGCCTTTTGGTCTTCTTTCTTCCCTTTGTTATAAAGGATGAAGCTAGGAACATAGCCTAAGCCATATCCTAGTTCCTCGTTATATCTCTCGCTTAAGCCATAGTTATCTTTAAAATCTTGCCAAATGGAACCGACTTTGCCTTCCTTTTTGTCACTTTCATTTTCGAAGCGGATGCCGACGGCATCGCAATCAAGGTAATAGGAAGTGTTTCTCTCTTCCTTGTTATAAGTATAAAGGAAGTTCTTATCGATATAAGAGCAATCGCCACAGCTTTCTCTTCCAAAATAAACGAGGAATGAAGAAGTGCTACTCTCCTCAAACAAAGAGTCAAGTTGCTTTTTATTGATTTGAAGCATGTCGCTTCTCTTGATTTTTTGGTCTAGCCAATTCGTGAAGTTCTCATATTCGACAAATGGATCGTCGGTGCCATTCGTGCTCTTTTGGGCAAGAATATTTCCTTCTTGGAAAATAAGGAGATTCTCTTCACTTGAAGAATATTTGATTCCATACGTCTCTTTTCCACCTTCGAACTCTTTGGGATCGATGCCATAGATAAGGAGATTCTTTGCTTTCATGGCGCGAAGAAGAGTCGCTTCATAGCGGTACCAGCACGTACAAGTATTCCCTTTGTCGTAAACCAAAAGAAGGAAACTCTCTTTGTTGTTTATTTTAGAGACAAGATCCCCATAGTTAAGAGATATCGAATGGTCAAAAAATTTACTGCCATTTTCGGAATCGAGACTCGTGTCATAAAGCATTCCGAAATTTAAATAGGAAATGTTTTTCTCGCCTTCCGAATCGCACGCGCTCAAGGGCACTAAAAAAGGAAGAAGCAAGAAGGAGTAAAAGGCTTTAAGTTTTTTCATAGCTTCCATTCTAAAAACCTTCGAAAGGGAGAGCAAGAGAAATGAAGGCGAGCCTCGAGGAGAAACCCTCTTCAAAAAGAAGCGAGAAAACGAAACGAAAAAGTAGAAGAAAAATGAGAAAAAATTTCGAAAAGTTTTCTGAGATTAAAAAAGTCATTAAACACTCGAAACTATCGATAGAAAGCCAATTTTTGTTTTTTTCGAAAACCAAACGAAAAAAGAAAGAGAAAAAATCGAAAAAAAGTTGTTGCTTTTTGACCCCCCAAGCCCCATATTTTTCGCCGTGAGAAAACGTACTCGTTTGGAAGACGTTCTTCAAACAAATTTTGGATAAAAGAGGAGACCCCAAAATGGATGGTAAGGATTCGATTATTTCTCTTGTCCACGTTTCGAAGGTTTTTGATAAGACCTTCACGGCCGTCAACGATTTCAATCTTGACATCAAACGTGGCGAATTCGTGACGCTTCTAGGGCCAAGCGGATGTGGCAAAACAACCAGTCTCCGCATGATCGCGGGATTCGATATCCCAACGAGTGGCCAAATTCTTCTCGACGGGCTTGATATTACGAACTTGCCCCCTTACAAAAGACCTGTTAACACCGTTTTCCAACATTACGCTTTGTTCCCGAATCTCGATGTCTATGACAACATCGCTTTCGGCTTGAAGCTCAAGAAAGTTCCCGTTAAAGATAAGAAAGGGAACATCAAGATGAAGCATCTTGATTCCAAGACCATCGACGAGAAGGTCGCGAAAGCCCTTGCCATTGTCGATATGGAAGAGATGGAAGACCGCGATATCAATAACCTTTCGGGTGGCCAACAACAACGTGTCGCCATTGCCCGCGCCATCGTCAATGAGCCAAGCGTCCTTCTTCTTGATGAGCCGCTTAGCGCTCTCGACCACAAGATGCGCCTTGACATGCAAATCGAACTCAAGGAGATGCACCGTAAACTCGGCATCACCTTTATTTATGTTACTCACGACCAAGAAGAAGCTCTTTCGATGTCCGATAAGATCGTCGTCATGAAAGATGGCGAAATCGAACAAGTGGGAACTCCCGAAGAAATCTATAACGAACCTAAGAGCGCTTATGTCGCTGACTTCATTGGCGAATCGAATATCTATAACGGCACGATGACCGCCAAAAACAAGGTCCGTTTCTTAGGTGGCGTTTGGGAAGCGGTAGACGATTTCCCAATCAATGAGAAAGTCGATGTCGTCATTCGTCCAGAAGACGTGGAACTTGGCGAGCCTGGAAAAGGAACGGTGAATGGCACTATCGATTCACGCGTTTTTAAAGGCGAAGATTATAGCTACGTCATTCTCGTTGGCAAAAGCGAAGTTCTTTGCCGCGATAAGAAGAAACACCAAGTCGGAGACCAAGTTTCCATCACCGTTGATAAAGAAAACCTCCAAATCGTCCATAAAGACGTGACCGGTAACGAATGGGATAACGCCATTATCGATAAGAATGGCGATGTTGAAACGGGGGACGTCCTTCTCCACGCCGACCTTTGCCAGCTCTTAAAAGGAAGCTCCTTAAACGAAAAAGGCTTCTTGGTCGATCCTAAAAATGGTCGCGAATATGATTTGACCGACGCTAAAGTGGTGGCTTCTTGCTCTTTGGAAGACCCTGTCATTAGCGACAACCTCGAAGAAGGGCTAGCCAAAGGCACCATTATCAGTGCTGTTTGGATTGGCGACCACTATCAATACCTCATTCGCACCGAGGGAGAAGAAGACTTCCTTGCCAATTCTCCTTACCAATGGAACGTTGGTGATATCGTTTCCGTCGATATTGCCAAGGAAAAGATTAAACTCCGCTTGAAGAAGGACATTGGGGCTTATGTCGTCGAATAAGACTACCTTTGCCAAGATGAAGCGCTTTTTCGCGCTCAAACGGAAGCACTTGGCTTTCCCTTACGCCCTTTTCCTCGTCCTTTTCGTGGTAGTTCCGCTTCTTACCATTTTAATCTACGCCTTCACCAAAACTACTTACGACGAATTCAATAACAAGGTTATTTCCTTTTCTTTCGACGCGGCCGCGAACTTTTTTACCAAGAGCTATAAATGGGAAGTTCTTTTCGTCTCTCTATTTATGGGTTTACAAACCACGGCTATTTGTATTTTGCTCAGCTATCCTGCGGCGTTTTTCTTAGCTGACAAACGCGTTTCCAAAAATAGCGTCCTCGTTATTCTCTTTATCATGCCAATGTGGATTAACTTCGTTATCCGCACGGGTGCGACCCGCGACCTTCTAAGTTGGATGGGGTTAGATGGCTCGACCCATCCTTGGGGCGCCACTCTTATTGGTATGGTCTATAACTACATTCCTTTCACGATTCTCCCTCTTTACACCACGATGTTAAAGCTTGACCGCAGCCAAATCGAAGCGTCCTACGACCTTGGCGCCAACCGCGTTCAAACCTTCTTTCGCAACATTCTTCCCCAAACCCTTCCAGGCATTGTGAGTGCGGCGGAGATGGTCTTTATGCCCGTTATGTCAAGCTATGTCATTAGCGATACCCTTTCCGAAGGAAAAATCACCCTCTTTGGCAACTATATCTATCTCGACTTCACGAATTCTCTTTGGAATGAGGGTTCGTTTATGGCCCTTGTGATGCTTGTCATCATCGGCATTTCGATGTTCTTGACGCGTGGTGTCGATAAAGACGCCGCTTCCAATAGAGGAGGTGCTTTATGGTAAAGACAAAGAAACCTCTTATGAGCAAAGAGAAGAAAACGCTCATCTTCAAATGCGTTGGGCAATCCTACATTTGGATTTTGCTTCTCCTTATGTATCTCCCTGTTCTCGTGCTTATGATTTATAGCTTCACGATAGGGGAGAATGGTGGCGATTTGAACTTAGGGGAATGGGGGAAGTTTAGCTTCGACCTCTATATCAACCTCTTTAAGGACGCTCAAATCCAACGTGCCATCGGCAATACCGTGATTATCGCTTTACTCGCTGCTACCTTAGCCACAATCATTGGCACGATGGGCGCGATTGGCGTCTATGAATGCAAGAAACTGCCAAAACGTTCTTTGGAATTCTTGACTCAAATCCCGGTTGTGAATCCGGAAATTGTCATCGCTTTATCCCTTATCGTCGTTTTTGTCGCTCTTGGCATCCATCTTTCTTTCTGGACTCTTTTACTCGGTCACTTGGTGCTTACGGTTCCCTTCGTCTATTTGAGCGTGAAACCCAAGCTCATCCAAATGGATCCCGCTCTTTATGAAGCGGCGCTTGATTTAGGTTGCACGCCACGACAAGCGCTCCGTAAGGCTGTTTTCCCAGAGATTGTCCCAGGTATCTTTAGTGGTTTCCTTATTGCCATTACTTTGTCTCTTGACGATTTCATCGTTACTGCCTTTACGACCGGTCCCGGCCTATTAAGCGGCAATAGCGACATTCAAACAATTTCAACCTATGTCGAAGGTATTATTAAGAAGCACCCGCTTCCAGCCGAACTCCGAGCGCTTTGCACGATTATTTTCTTGCTTGTTCTCTTGCTTGCCGTCGGCTTTACCATCCTTCAAAACCGCAAGGCGAAAAAGAATAAGAAACGCAAAGGGAGGGCCTACTAATGAAAAAGGGAAGTTCCTTACTGGTCTTGAGTTTAGGCGCTTTGATGCTCGCCTCTTGTGGCGCGAATAGTAGTGATTCCTCAAGTTCCACGATTACCATTAACATCGCCAATAGCGACGACTACATTCTTTCCTATGAAACATCCAATGGTCTTCCTAGAACCTTGGTCGACGATTTTGTCGACTACGTGAAAAAGACTGATGGCGTCACTTTGAAAGTGAATTACAGCGTTTTTAGCACGCCCGAAGAGATTCTTTCCAAGGTCACGGCAGGCACAGCCGCCTATGATCTTGTTAATAACAGCGACTACATCATCCAAAAGATGATGGGTCTAGATATGTTAGAGCCTTTTGCGGTAGGGGAAGAAAGAGACGCTCTCTATGGCGATACCGCTTCGAATTGGGAAGATTATTACGAAGAATACGCTTCACCTACCTTAAAGACGCTTCTCGATGGCATTCATGCCAAAGTGAAAACCAAAAATGGTGTGGAAGAAAGAAAGCTCGGGGATTACGCCCGTGGCTATATGTGGGGCACTCTTGGCATCACCTACAACCCCGATTTCTCCGTTTACCAAGAACGCGGCCTTTCTTCTGATGACGTCAAAGTCCAAATGAGCGATTGGAATGCGATGTGGGATGAAAAATATCATGGTACTTTCCAAATTAAGGATTCGATGCGCGATACCTACGCAATCGGTTTAATGCATGTCTACGACAAGTATTTTAAAGCTCTCAAAGATTGGTATATCGCTGGCCGAGATGCACAAGGGAACCTTTACTCAAAGGGACAATACCAAAACGATGTGAAGGTCATATTCAATAACCTTAACTATCTCGATGAATTTAATGCCTTAGCAAAGAAAGTGGATTCCTCTTCGAAAACCTATACGAAAGAGATTATTCTCGATGAGATCCAAACTGCTTTAACGACGCTTAAAGACAATAGCTTCGGCATGGAAGTCGATAGCGGCAAGACCGATATCACCACTGGGAAAAAGAGTGGCATTGATACGGCTTGGAGTGGCGACGCCATTACCTCGATGGATTTAGGTGACGAAAACTCCGCAAATCCCGTCTCTTTATACTATTCCGTGCCATTAACGGGTGGCAATATCTGGAGCGATAACTGGGTCATGCTTAAGGATAACGTCCATGGTAAGGACCTTAAGAAACAGTATTGCCAAAAGTTCATTGACTATATCTCGAATCCCGAAATCGTTGCGGCCAATATGGATTACATCGGTTACACCTCCTTTATCGGTGGGAACGATGTCTTGACTTATATTCGCGAAACTTACGATCCTAGAACCGCGGCGATGTATGTCTATAGCGAGGAAGAAGAGGGGTATCTCCTCGATGACGAAGACAACTACGTCTATAAGGATGGCAGTGGGGTTCACGAAGATGGCCTTGACTATGGGGAACTCGATATGCGAGGAAGCGACTACCAAGTGGCTTCTGTTAGTGGCACCATCATGAGTTGGGACGATTTTGCGAAAAATAAGCTCGATGAAGAGTGGACGAAGATCGACCTCTCTTATTTCTATAACGGCACTCTCGATAATGAAGAGCTTCACGATGGCATCGATACCATTTTCTATAGCGATGAAATCGAAGAAGTGACGGGGAAAAATCTTTCCGGCGAAGAAGAGACGGTTCTTGTGGGTCGCCAATTCTTAGCCCAATATCCCGTTGAAGACGAAACTCAAAAAGGAACTGTTCTTTGCTCGATGCCAAGTCTTGCCATCATGGAAGACTATGGCAATGAAGCAGGGGACGTTCTTACCATGTGGGAACAAGTGAAGAGCTCTCCCTTGCCTACCTGGGCGATTGTCATTCTCTCTTTGGAAGTCGCTTTAGCGGCCGGGCTTGTCGTCACTTTCATAGTCACAAAGAACACTTCCAAACGTCTTCGAAAGAAACGTCGCGAAGAAAGAAAAAGCGCTTAAATTGATTTTCAAATGAAAGGCCTTTCGTCTAGAAATGCCTTTCTTTTCTTTATACAATGTTCGAATGAGAAAAAAGAATATCCTCTATTTCCAAAGCGGTGGACCAACCGCAGTTATTAACGCATCTTTATCTGGCCTTGTTAAAGCGGCTTCCTTGAATCCGTCGATTGGCGGCATTTATGGCGCCCATTACGGAATTGAAGGGGTTTTGAATGGGGATTTTTCAAATTTAAGAGCTCTTTCCGAAAGCGATTTAAACCTTCTTTCCCAAACGCCTGGCATGTATTTGGGAAGCTCAAGAAAGAATTTGCCAGAGGATCTTTCTTCTCCTATCTATGAAGAAATTAAAGAGAAACTTCTCGCTTTGAAAATCGACTGCGTCTTTGTGAATGGTGGCAATGATTCGATGCTTACCGCCTCGAAGCTTTTCCATTATTTCTCACTTCGAAACATCCCTATTTCGGTTATCGGTATCCCTAAAACCATTGATAACGATTTAGTGGGCTTTGATCACACTTTAGGATATGCGAGTGCCGCTTTACATACGATTTCTCTCACCAAATCGATTGCAATCGATGGTTTAAGCTACAAGGAGGGCAAAGTTCAAATCGTTGAAACGATGGGTCGCGATACGGGTTGGCTTGCCGCTTCGACGGACCTTTTGGAAGAGCCTTATCACCCGGATTTCATATTGGTGCCAGAGCTTCCTATCGATCGCGCCTCTTTTTTAAAGCAACTGCAAGAAATCTACTCCAAGAAAAAGCGGGCGCTTATCGTTCTAAGCGAAGGCGTCAATGACCACACCCCCGAAGAAAAAGATCCTTTTGGACATGGAAATTTCGAAGGGGCGGCCTATCGGTGGAGCGCTCTAATCAAAAAGGAGCTTGGGCTTAATAGCCGCGTGAGTATTCTTTCGAGTCCTATGCGAAGCGACCCGATTTTGGCGAGTCAAATCGATATTGATGAGGCTTATTTGGCAAGCGAGGCTGCCTTGAAGTTCTTTTTAGATGGCAAAAGCGGCGTGATGCCTTCTATCTCCCGGATTTCGAATCTTCCCTATCGCAGGGAGTTTTTGGCAATGCCTTTAGAGGCGGTGGGAGGGAAAGTTCGCTACATGCCGAAAGAATTCCTTAACGACACTCATTCTTTCTCGAAAGCCTTCCGCGAATATTTGAAGCCGCTTCTTAAGAAACGAACGGCTATGGTAGATGAATATGGGTTGTTTCGGTCGATGACCGTTTTGAAATAATGGGCTTTGCTTTTTTGGCGAAGCCTTTTTTCTCCGTTAATTTTTGGGCTAAGTTCGTTTTCTCGCTTAATATTCAAACCACCTCCAATATAGAGCTATTTTCTCTTTTTCCTTGGCGATATGACTCAATCCTCTTTGGCGGATCGATCTTGCAATTTGATTGAGGAGTTTGCATCAAGGATGCCTGTTCAAATTTGTTTTCGCTTTCAATTAATGGGCAATGTCTAATTGTGCATTCTTTGGAAAAGTAGTTATTTTGGATTAAAAAAAGTATTGGAAAAGTTGTCAATCAACAACAAATTAGTGTTGGAAAAGTTGGAGAGTATCTTGAATACTTCGTAAACCGAATTACTGTTTGTGGAAATTACGCTCCCTTGTTCATAAGTTTTTATCGATTTCTTACGGAACTATCATTGAATTCGATCCGTTCCATCTACTTTTTTCGAAATCTTCGTTTCGATACTTTCCACTGTCTTTTCTATTTTGCTTTTCGGTTCCGACCGTGTGTATTTGAAGAGGTTTAGCCATCCTCGGAAGGCAACTTGGCTAAACAGCTAGGTCTTATAACCAAGCGACCTTCGCGGGCAATTTCTTTTTTTGACCTTCGATTTGGTTTTTTATTAATTTTGTCACAAAGCATTCAGCCGTAGGCAATGTGCAGAAAATCATTTTAATAAAATCATATGATAAAAATAAACAGCGAATAACACGCATTTATACAATTAGAAAATAAATACGGGAGTGACAATAAGTTTGTGTAATTTGGCATGAAAGCCATTGCTTGCCGGGCC
>ERZ1026780.504-NODE-504-length-31004-cov-7.652396_pt1 | contig 31004 bp, 19 predicted proteins | sample MGYA00380126_ERZ1026780 | MGnify/ENA primary metagenome ERZ1026780 (study PRJEB33269, sample SAMEA4719762) | human gut metagenome | biome: human-associated habitat; feature: organic feature; material: feces | place: Cameroon | collected 2013-10 ... | reverse complement strand
CAGAAAGAGCCGGACCCATTCAAACAGGTCCGGCTCTTTCTGCGTATGGTGCAGGTTCAATTTTCTGATCTGCCGTGGTCACACCCCAGCGACAGGTAGTGCTCCATCTCCCCTCTCAGTACCATCTGCGCATACTCCAAAGGCTTATTGTAGAGCAGCCAGTCCAGCTCTGCCCGCTGTGCCGGGGTATCGCCGTACTCATCCTCGACGGCGGTGCATCCATCGAGCTGATGAGCCTCGGCATCGTGAACATCGGCGCTGCACACCCCCCGGATATGAACATGGCTGCCATCATCTGCGCAGCCTTATCGTGGACAAGGACGTGCCCTTCATCCTGCTGATGAACGACGGCAAGACCCGTCCCGTGGATGCCCGCGCACTGACCTTCCTGCACCGCTTCGATGCTCTGACCACCGTTGTGGATGCAAAGGATTCCAGTCCATCTGAAAACGCAGAATGCCCGCCCACTGTGGAAAAACCACAGTGGGCGGGCATCATTATTAAAAGCAGAAGAATGTTGCCTGCTCAGGCTGACAAAAACAAAGGAGAGGACACCGAAGTGTCCTCTCCACCAGATTACTTATCCAGACAATGCAACAGCCTCATCTAACAGCAGTTCCTTGAACAAAATCCACACACGCGAACTTCACAGGCATGCCCAAAGGCATGGTATCCAGAAAAGATCGTGATCTCCACGATCTGACCCGGAATGATTTTTTCCCGCTTGACCGAACTCCAGAGGTCTTGCGACATGGATAGCCATTGCAACGAATCTTTCTTTTCATCCGTCAACACCTTGAGTATACCACAAAAACAGCGATGCGTCAACATTTGGTTGTTTTGTCTTTGTTGGCTTTTTTAGAGCTTCTGCTCTTTTTGCCCGCGGTGGTTTCCTTTGAGCCTTTTGCCGAGCCACACTCCTTGAACGTTTTCCACTGATCGGTATAGTCGCCCTTTTTCCGTCTGCCGAAACGGGGTTCACCGAAGGAAACCGACTTCCAATATGTACAGAAATCCTTCCAGATGGCAGACTCCTCCGACGCAGTATCGCTGGAGAAAAGGCAAATCAGTTTTGTAAGGTCCAGTTTATGGTCCGACTCTGGATTCGCCGGGTTCGTCAGCAGCTCGATAAACTTATTCCGGCGGTCCGCAGTAGCGACATAATTCTCCAGAAAATAGATGAAATCTATGAAGGATGCGCCTTCCAGCTGGCTTTTCTTTGCCTGTGCGGGGAAATTTATCCGCAGCTCTTCAAAGGCATCCCAGACAGCCAGGCTGCCGGCGGCTTTATCGGGCAGAACCGGCTTTTGGTTCAAAGCCGGTTCTTTGCTCGTGGGCAGATTTTTATACAGTGCAAAGAGCAGCCCCGCACAAAGGGAGAACAACTCACCGCTGTCGGGCTGAATCATAAATTTTGCAGCCTGTGTCTTTTTCTGGTCCTTCCACACCGGGTTCTGCCGTACAACAAAAAGCGCTGGGCTTGATTCATCGTAGACCGCATAGTGGAAGAAAGGCGCCGTCGTTTCTTCGACATTCTCCGGAGGGTTGAGCGGCGTCTGCCCAAAATTCACCATTCCCTTGGAGACCGAAGCCTGAGATGGCAGCAGTCCATAGCGTGCAAGCGAATAATCCCGGAGGAAGTTCTGATTCTTTTCCTGACTGTTGTCCGGCTTCTTTTCCAGACTGTTGTCCTGATTCTCTTCCAGACTGTTGTCCAGCATCTGGTTATCCAGCATCTGCCAGATGACAGCTGCCGCCGCATAGCGGTTTTTATCTTTGTCCTCCGGGATATCCTGAAGGAACGCCGCCGGAAATGCGGTATTGCTGGACAGTGCCGGCTCTTTCCACTTCGCTTTTAATTTCTCGGCATAGGTGTCCAGCAGAATGCGGTCATAAGACGTCTCATTTTCCCGCAGGCCTAAAAGCTTTTTCCGGAAGATTTTCTTGCAGTTGTCGCAAACACTGTTAAAGGAATTTTTTGCAGGCTTTTCTGATTCCAGCACACCCATGGTGGCTGCATTTTTCTGGAATAGTTTCCACAGGTCAAACCGTACCGTCTGCCGTGCAGCATCATCTGCAGCTTTTGCAAAGAGCACCTCTGCGTACAGCAGCACACAGAATTGAGAATGGATATGCGCCAGCGCAGTCACCATTTTTTTCAGATTTTGGCTGGAAGGTGCTTCCGTTTTTTCCGCTGTCCGATCTTCCATTACAAGGGCCAGTGCCAGCAGCTCGATCAGACCGCGGTCCCGGTTCGTTTCATTTTTTGTTGTCAGGCGGCACAGCCAGTACCAGTCCGGAAGGAGGGCGGGATTTTCCTTTTTCAGCCACTCGGAAAACAGGAGAAGCGGCTCGCTGCTGTCCTCTGCAAAGCGGGTCTCCGGCGTTGCGATCAATTCTGCGCAATACTCTTCACAGGGCTTCCTCAGGCCATGGACACGCTTTGCCTGCACAAAATCAAGGATCATTGCTCGGCACCTCCTTCGTTCTGTTTTTTCTGGTCCGGAGCGGAGATGTTCTTCTGCTCTGCAGCGGAAAATTCAGTCTCGAACGTTTTCCGGATTTTCTGCCAGAGGTCGTTGTCGGACTGCTTTTTCGTTACGGTTTCGCCACCCTGTGCTGGGTCATTCTGTTTTTGTTCCCAAGGCCGGGTAATTGTGGGCAGATGCTCTGCAGCATAAGGGCCGCAGAGATCCCAGAAGAAGCAGCCGAAATCATAGGTGTTTTTATTTTCTTCTTTTCTGGGGTCCGACAAGTACAGCCCGGCATAGAAGAGCAATTTCTCCCATTCTTCCGGCTTTTCCGGGTAGAAACTTCGGGTGATCTTCTTGGCAATGTTCCGGAGCTTTTTCTGTCCGTAGATGGAATCCACGGACACCTGAACATCGCCCTCTTCCGTCTCAAAGCAGAGGGTGCTGAACGATGCAAAGGCATCGATGAGAAGCGCCTGCAGGTCTGCCGTTTTCTGCTTTTGGGGTGCTTCATCTTCCTCTGCGGAAGCACTGTCTTTCGGTTTGCTCTTCTTTTGCTTTTTGGCCGCTTTCTTCGCTGCCTCTTTTTCGGCTTTCTTCTGGGCGGCCAGTTTGATGAAGTTTTTGTCCAGAAGTGCCTGCAGTTCCTTTTCCGCTGCTTTGGAAAGCTCGTCTGTCTCCGTGACACTGGGAGTGATTTCTTCGTTCAGGAGGGCCTTGGCGGCGTAATACGGCAGCAGATATCCGCCATCCCGCCGGGCTTTACAGCACAAATTCAAAAAATCGTCATCCTGTGACGAATCTATCGTACCAAGAGCATTCAGTGCGTTGCAAAGGCCATTCCGATAGGTGCCATCATCGCACAGCAGAAAGCTATAATCTGTGACTGTTTTGCAGAATGCTTCCAGGCGTTCCGTGCGGCTCTGTGCGCCGGAAGTTTCTGTTCCTGCATCACCCTGCAGCAGATGATTTCTGAGCGTGTCTTTCAGTGTGTCAGCGTTCTTTGTCAGAGCCTCTGCGGCGGCATCCGGGAAACTGAGGAATAAGATCCGCCGCATGGATTCTTCCACGCCATACGAGCTGGTGCTCTTGCTCTTTCGCACCTGATTGTAAGCGCGGAACAAAAAACGGATCCATTGGAGATAGAGGGTATTTGCGTTTGCATTTTCCGTTTCTTGGTTCTGCTCCTGAACGGCAAACAGTTTTTCGGCCTCGGCAGCATCCGTCTGCCACAGCAGACTGGGAAACCAGAGTTTCTTTGTATCTTTCCGCTCTTCCCGGACGGTTTTCATCCGACTGACGCATTCATCTGCCGTTTCAGGCGGAATGGTCGTCAGCTCTTTCTCTGCGCCAAGGATCAGCTGCACAGCTGCGTCTTTTTTCTTGCAGTATTTTTTCTGCCGTTCGACCTCTGCGATCTGCTCCGGCGTCAGGCGGATACCGTCAAAGACAGGCCGTTTTTCCTCTGGGATACTTTCGGCCAACAGCTGGGCGTCTTTTTCTTCCAGCGCGCGGCTGGCATACCAGGGCAGAACGTTGAGGAAACCGGTTTTCCTGCGCAGCAGGGCATAGCCCTCCGCGGCCGAAACACCGTCCAGTGCGCGCTGCTCGTTTTCGTCGTAATAGAAGTAGGTCGTCGGGTTTCGTTTGCCCCGCTTGAGGTCGGAGTTAAAGCGGAGGAAAGGATCTTTGGACAGCTGCGCCGCAGAGGTCTTGCTGTCCTCAGAAGTCTGGATATCCACCGCATAGTTTGTTTTTGCTGCGTCGATCTCGCAGCCAACGGCGGTGGTGTACAGACGAACGTTTTTCTGGAGTTTCAGAAGTTCCGCATTGTCCGCACCTGCAGCAATGTTATTCAGAGCAATGCACTGGTTGCTGAGCAGTCCAATACGGTTGTCCATGCTGGCGGTGAACATCTTGTAATCGGTGTCAAGAAGGCTGGAACGCGCTGTTCCCTCACTGCTCAGGCTGACAGTGGTCACATCGCTGTGTTTGACATCCATCTGGATCAGCGGAAGCTGCGGAGGCCGGTCAGGCGGAAGGTCAAGTTCTTCTGAGGTAAGGCTGTCCTGAGACGTTTTGGCGTTTTTAGTGGCTTCAGTGGCTTCCCGCAGAAATTCGGTTTTCTCTGCTTCCCACAAGCTGGTAAGGCTCTTGTACAGATTGTTGGTATAGCCGCTGTTGGTGATAACGCGCACGATATCGCCATCAAAATCTGCGCCATTCAGGCGGGTGGCTGTCCGGGAGCGGCTGGGAAGCATACAGATGCCGTCTAGTCCGCCCAGATACCAGTCGCGAAGCTCCTGTGCACTGAGCGTTGCGGGAGCAAAGGGGTATTTATTTTTTTTCTGACTCTTCTTGAATGCTGCAAGTGCAGCGGCTTTCTGGGCGGAACGGTTCGAGTTCTGCACAAAGACAAGCGTCTGCTCATTGGCCGACATGTGAGGATTGCGGAAAACGGAGACAAGCGGTGATTCGCTGTTTTCAGGTTTAAAATAAGTGTCTTGTTCTTCCTTCAAAATGCCGGGCACATCTACGGTGTCGATGGGCAGTTCTGCCGGGGACAGGTGCTCTTTATAAAATTCAAAAATTCTTGCAGCGTCATTGGAACCTACAACACCCCGGGCTGCAAAATTCTGAGATTCATCCGCAAGTTTGAGTTTTTTGGTCATGTTCTTGGCACGGGCATGGGTCAGAGCCGCATTTACAAACAGCGCATTGAGGAAGCCCATGAGGTCGCTGGAAAGATACCGCGTCATGCCCTCGATCCGGAAACGGCCCAGCATAGTGTCTTTTCTGCGCTTGTCGAGCATCTGACCCATGAGCTTGCGTGCCATCGGGGAGTAAAGCAGGCGCGGGTCTTTTTGCAGCACCTGACGGAAGCAATCGCTGTCGTTTCCCTGTTCTGGCGGTTCCTTCTGGACGGGAGTGCCGTCGGCGCCCACTTCGATCGGAATGTCCGCGTGGGCCAGCATACGGTATTTCCGGGCATCGCCTTCCGGGTTCTCCTGCCGCAGCCATGCAAGGTCGCTGAGACTGGAATTCAGAATGGAACGGTATGCGTCGTCGTCAAAGCCCAGTGTCGCCAGGATCTGATAGTTGAGAAAATCGTGCGGATTTTTGTGCGCATGACTGCTGCTGCGGCAGAGGTACAGTGCGTGTCCATACTTTGCACAGCGGCAAAAATACATCCGCATGGGGTCATGGAACTGGAACCCTTCGGGAACAGTGCCCCACGGTGCACGAACCTGCGTTTCTACCACATCGCGAAGACTGAGTTTTTTCTCGCTGTCTGCAGTCAGTGCTGTTTTGATTGCTTCTTGGTTTTTCTCATCTGCGTTGGCTTCCACATTCAGCCAGGTTGCAGCCTTGAACATGGACTTCGTCAGGATGATCTCGGCCTGCCGCAGATTCCGGCGGAAACCATAGATATCTGTGACCCAGATATCATCAGGCCCGTTTTTGGCTTTTTCCGCGTAACAGGGTGCATCTTTCATCGCCCCAAAGGTTTTCATTGCACCTTTGAAATCCACGGTGTGGAGCATACCCTTGCAGAAGGGCAGACGAATCTGGAAGCTGGAACCGACTGCGCGGTGTTCCTGCCCGGAAGCTGGTGCAAGCGTCTGGCGGATCAGCCTTGCGGCCCGGGGCGAAATAAGGCCCTCGCCGTCGAAAGGAGCCTCTATGGAAGCAGCTTTTTTTGCCGCATGGGCTTCCAGCGTCAGCAGGTCGTTTTGACCCGTGCGTTTTTTCGCTTTTGCAACATACTGCCCGTTGTGAGGGAAATCCGCCAGCCATTGGAATGCTTCGGCCTGTTCGTTTTCTGTGTACTTGCCTGTGTCGTTTCCCTCTTTCAGAGGGATATTTTTCTTCCGGTCAAACTTCCATACGATGGAATCGGGCAGAACGATAACCGTCTGCTCGTTCAGGAAGATTTTTTCCGCATCCCTGCTGCCTGCCGGAGCCGCCCCGCAGGGCAGAGCATCGATGCGGTCTGCGTCGGAAAGCGACAATCCTGTATAAGCGTTATATTTGCTGAGCAGCAGCCCGCACTCATCGGACCAGCCGGTGCTGCTGCCGTGGAGTCCCAGCGTGCAGGCTTCCATGGCTTTGTCGTAAAACTCTTCTGCAATAAACAGCAAGCTGCCCTGCCGCGACATAGATGCACTGCGGAGGAAGAGTTTGTAGTTCTGAGCCGTTCCGTCTTTTTTCTGCAGAGTAAAGCCTTTTTTAAAGAGCGCTTTCAGCGTGTTTTCCTGCAAAGTGCGGCGGTTGTGCCGGATGGTCCAGTTGAGTTCCTTCTGGAGAGCTTTGCGGGATTCTCCCTGTGCTTCTTTGAGCTGTGCCTTGAGCACTTCCACGCTTTGAGCGGCTTCCGGCGTCCAGCCCTCGGGCTTTTTCGTCTCGTCCAGCCTGTCCAGATGGCAGCGCACCGCGATCAGCAGGTAGCGCAATGCCGTTTCGTCCGACACGTCCGCTTTAGAAATTTGAAGGATCTGATCCACAGCGATGGAGTGCCGCCGCCGGGTCGTGATATGGATATCCTTTTCGGGGAGAGTGATCACCCCTTTTTTGTTTCGCTCCAGTTTTGTGAACTGTTCCAGCGAAACTTTGTAGCTGCGATAGGTCGTCACCGCCTTGGGTGCAGTGTCCTTCGGCGTGGCGGCTGCTGTATCACTCATAAGAAAAAACTCCTTCCTCACAAAGGATCTTTGGATCATGCGCTGATTTTTTCCAGTATACTACATTTTTCTTTGTGTTTCTACACTTTTCTGCCGCGGCTCCGGCCCTTATGACACAGGAGAAAATTTTTTAAAAGTTCCGTTTTCCTGTTGTCTCCCCGCACCCCTTGTGAAGCAGGGTCGAAAAATTTTTAAAAATGCCTGTTTCACCGTCCTTAAAGCGGAATTTGAAAGAAAAGGAGTAGAGATCATGAACGATAAAGAAAACACCAGAAATTCAGTCCGGCAGGCCAATTCCGGCCCAGACCCGATCCAAACGCCGTCCCCTGATGCGCAGCAGGCAAGGCATATTGATGAACGCACACTCCGCGACCGCCGTGCCGGAACTCCCCCGGCCAGCAAAGTCCCGCCGCAGAATACAGAAAAAAACGGTCCCGGTGCGGGGCGGCTCGTCATTCTGGCCGTGCTGATAATTGTATTGCTTCTGCTGCGGGAAATGCTGGCCGGTGCCGGATATCTGTCTGCAGGCGCGGGAGCCAGTGCAAAGCTTTTGCTGGATCAGTTCAACGCGCTGGATGGCGGGACGATCCTCCGCTTTTGGCGGCATCTGGCTGTGATCCTTTGCAGCACCTTGCTGCCGCCGCTCTTTGCGGTGCTGGCCGGAAAGGCCCTGTTCCGGGAGAGCCGGGCCATTATGGACCAGGCCGGAGAGGCCGTGCATACCGCGGCTGGGATTCTCTCCCTGTGCGGGGTCATTCTGCGTGGTGTGCTGAAAGCCTTTATCCACCCGCCCCGGGACGCCGCCCCGGAAAAGCCCGTGGAGGTGATCCCGCTGGAAGAAACCTTTGAAGACCCGCTCTTCCCCGATGACCTTTCCGGCGACATCCGCAAGGCTATGGGGCCGGCGGAGCGCACCAAGATCAAGAAGTGAAAAATAGGAGATGTAAGTTATGGACGAAATCATCGCAAAGTTCAAAAAGAGCGACAAAGCCTGCTTTTGTGCAGCAGCGCTGATAATTTCGAATGTGTTATCGATTTTTACGACCGCTTCCGGCTTCCGGAACCTTCTGGAAAGTTTTATTGTGGGTCTTTTGCTCAGTGTGGTAGTGCAGGCATTCAAGCTGCTGTGTGAGTGGAGGATCACGCAGGGGCCTGGTGTAGCAATCAAAGACGGTAAGGAGGGCAAGGCATGGGGACGCTTTCTGATCGTCTGTGCCGGTTATGTCCTTGCAATAACGTTTTCCGTGTTTTTCTCGGCTGTCCAATTTCTGGATCTGGGCTACTCCCAGAATAAATGGAACACCATTGCACAGGCAGCTGTGAGCAAGGGCTATGCCGAGCAGCTGCAGGCCCTTTCGGACGAGGCCGATGCACAGAAGAAGACGCTGCAGCAGTCCATTGCAGACTCTCTGGATGAGATCGAGAAGAACCTCGGCGCAAAGCAGGCAGAAGCAGCTTTGACGCAGGAGGAAGCCGCCGCCATGCAGAACAAATACACAACGGTTCTGGCAAATGACGGCACCACGGTGCTCTTTGACCCCGATACCGACAACTGGGTCGCCAGCCTCCGGAACACTGTCATGGCAATGGCCGACGGAGAAGAGGTCAGCGGGCTGGACGACTACATTGCCGGTCTGGAGACGAAGATCAGTGAGCTGGATACCGAGATCACCAAGCTTATGACTGAACTAAAGAAAGCGAGAAGCACCGGTGCCAATGCCAGCGGCACTATTTCTCAGCAGCTCTTGGATGACTTCAATGCGAAGAATGCCCAGCGCACCCAGTACCAGCACATCAAGGCCGATTTTGAAATGCTGCAGAATATGCAGAAGCGTGCGCAGGAAGCACCGGCGGTCAAGCTTGCTGCCGCCAAGAAGGCGTGCCGCAAGGCTCTGCTCACCGACCCTGGCAGCTTGGCAGTCAGCGCCCATGATTTTATTGAAGCTGCGGCAGAGTACAGCAGCGAGCAGACAGAAGCGTACACTGCCCTGCGCATGAACGCCGATACTTACGTTACCATGACCGAACTGGAAACTTACTGCAGCGGCGCCAAGGCGGCAGACTACAAGGAAAACTGGCGTGCTGCCGTGCAGGAGCTGCGGGATAAGGCCGCGCAGCTGCCGGAGGATTCCGACAAGCGGAAAACGATCCTGCGCAAGCTGGACAAGCTCACCGCGACTTACCTCAGCGGCGAGCTGAATTCACTTGACCGCAGTACTGCCCTGCTCTTGACTGTGCCCGCAGAATACCGGCTGGGTGCAGACGGTCTGTTTCTGGTCGCCATTCTGGTGGATGCGCTGTCCATCATCGCCAATCTGAGCTGGCCGCAGGAGGATGAAGAAACGGTCTGACACCGCCCGGTTTTCCCTCATGATCTAAGGATCAAAAAATTTTTTTGATGTACAAAACAAGGAGGTACAACACTATGCTGAAATCCATGAACACCATGCTGACATTCCGTTCCGCGCTCGCCATGGCCGCCGCTTCTCCGGCGGCCTCTACGGAAGCTGCGGCTTCCTCTGCTGCTGCGGATTCTGCCGCAGAGCAGGCCGCTGCATCCGGTTCGCCCAGTTTCTTCCTCTTCCTGCTGATCCTGATCGTTCTGGCGATCATCCTGTTTGTATTCGCCCTGTTCTTTTTCAGGAGGGACGATCCTTCCATCATCCGTGCCTTTGGTGCGGTGCCCAGGAGCGGTGCCTTAGGTCGGCTGATGGATAAAGTGGAAAGCCCGGATACCACCCTCTGCGGCGGGCCGCTCATCTTCGAACAGCTCGATGAGGAAGGTTACACTGTTATGGAGCAGCCTTTGGCACTTACTGCGGTGCAGGATGACGACTACATCGTGGTAATTCCCCCGAAGGGCTGGGACGAACCGGTTTTCAACACCGGCAATATCGTCCAGACCATCAGACTCAAGAATACGAAGGCCATCAACACCGTGTCTAAGAGCAGCCCTCTCGCGGTCTACCGTCGTCGGGACGGCAGCCTCGCTCTGCTGGCAAATCCCGAAAACCTCAATCCGACGACCCGCGCAAACAAAGATCGGATCGATCGGGTGGCCCTCGATGAGATCATTGGCGAAGTTTTCTACTGCGGAGATCAGGCCCTGATCATCAACCGCGTTAACCAGAACCTTGGGGAGCATAACGTGATCCCCAAGGGTAAGAAGCGCGACAAAGATGCCAGGGCTGAGGATGTTTCTGTGCCCAGCCACAAACTCAGTTCTCGCGACTGATAAGGAGGAAAATATCATGCTTTATATCGCTCTGCTGACCGGCCTCATTACGGGGCTGGCTTTCTACTATTTCAACAAGGCAGACCAGCGGATCGCCGCCCAGGAGTCTGCGCCCCCTGGGCCGGGGCTTGGCCTGCGGGAAGCCGCAGGCACCGTCTGGTATGAGGGCCTGCGCCTGCTGGTGCTGCTTTTTGCACGGCTGGGAGAACGCCATATCCGCAGGCGTCTCTGCCTTCATACGGCAGCACTTGTGCTGGCATATATTGGCGGGGCCTGGCTTTTCTGTTTTCTCAGCGGGGATATGGCTTTTCTGGCCGATTGTCAGCAGGCGCTGCCGACCCTGCTGCTGATCGATCTGCTGATGCTCTGGCTTGTCTGCATGGCTTCTGCCAACCGCAAAGCCGCATGGCTGGTGCTGAGCATTTCCCTGCTGGGTACCCTCCTTCAGCTGAGCAATGGCGAAAAAGCCGATATGCTGATGCTGTACCATTTGGCCGCCCTGATTTTTTCGGCGGCTTTTCTTTGGTTTATCCATTGGCTGGAACTGCTCCCGGCAGCGGTCATGGTAAAGGTCATTTTGATTCTCACCACGCTGCTGTATGCGTACACCGCCGTCTTTGGAATCACTGCGGCAAACTCCAGCACCAAGGTCTGGGTCCGCATTGCGGGCATTCTTGTGCAGACCAGTGAGCTTACCAAGCTGCTGGCTCTGCTGAGCGGCGCTTTGCTCCTTGCAGACCATTCACTCCCGGATCGGCAAAAGCTGCTCCGGATGGCCGAAGTTTTTCTCGTAAACGCCGTGTGGCTGTTCTGTCTGCGGGAGTATTCCACGCTGATGGTCATTGCGGTCTGTTTTGGCGCGGCGGCACTGCTCAGTCTGCGGGATACGCGGCTGCTCATCCGCGCCGTGGTGCTTACACTTAGTCTGGCCGTGCTGCTCTACGGACTGGGCAGCATGGGCGCTCCGTTTCTCGGTTCTGCCTACCTCAAGCTGAGCAAGCGCATGAGCGTCTTTACGGAGGTGGAGGCCAATGGCCAGCTGGACAAGGCCCTGCAGGAACTCCGGCTGGTGCGCTGGGTGGGTTCTACGGGCTTAAAGTCCATGGTGCCTGTGGGTTCCAGTGATTTTGTCGTCATCAACATTGTGATGAAACTTGGCATGGCCGCTCTGCTGCTGATCGTGATGGCCTACATTGCGCTGCTGTGTTTCGCCCTCCGCCAGAAACACCCGATCTGGGGGCTTGGCATCGTGGTGCAGAGCCTAATGGCGGTTGCCTCTTCCACCGGTCTGTTTGCCACAGTGGGCCTGGCCCCTGTGCTGCTTGGTGAAGGCGGAAGCACTTATGTTGTGGCGTGGGCTATCTTGGCGGCGCTTCTGGCCGACAGCACGCACATTGTTTTAACCGCTCCTGCATCGCGCCGGAGCCAAAGAAGGAGATTACATCATGAATAAAAATAGTGATATGCTGCTGACCCGCCGGGCCGTCTGTGCAGGCGGCGCAAGTGCTCTGGGCGTAGCCCTGCTCGGCTCGCTTTTGAAGCGGACGGTTCTGATTCCGGGTCTTTCGCCGGAGGCCGACAAGTCTGCCATTTCCATTCGTAAAAACTATGTGCGCAGCCAGATGTATGAGGGCCTTTTCTTTGACCGTTTTGGCACGGCACTTCAGACGCCGGGCGCCAACCCCGGCGAAGCGGCAAAGCTGATCAATCCGCTGCCCTATCGGCTCATAGGGTATACCTCGGCCAGCCTGGGCCGTTCCGGCCTGCGGCAGCAGCTCTACCAGTACCTCTACAGTAATCCCGGCCCGGATAAGCACGGTGCCAATGTAACTCTGACGGTAGATGATGCCCTGCAGAACGGCGCTTACGAAGCCGTCTGTCGTGGTTATTACGGAGCCTCAGCGGTGATCCTGGATGCAGATACAGGAGAGTTTCTATGCTGTACAAGCAGCCAGTTCAGTTCAGAGGTGGAGTATGACGTGAATACTTACTACGATAACAATGAACTGTATAAATCGCAGGACAATGCGCGCAATCGCATGGACGAGGACCCGGCATTTACATGCTCTACCCTGCCTGGCAGCACCAGTAAGCTCCTTTCGGCAGCGTGCCTCGTTCGCAATGGTGTGCCGCTGACCTATACGGACACGAGCGGTACGTTTGCGGGCATTTCGAATTACAAACATCAGGTGCTGGGAGAACTGGACCTTGTCACAGCACTGAAAAAATCCTCAAACGTGTACTTTGCCGCCGGGATCACCGCCGCCGGTAAAGATGCAATGATGGCCGAGATGGAACGCTTTGGGTATAACATGGCGATCCCCTTGGACAACGGCGTGGTGCTGACGCCCAAGGCTTCATGCAGCGATATTGCCGAGGCACGGCAGCTCTCGCTGGGTCAGGGCAATCTTCAGACCTGCGGTGTCTGGCAGGCGATGCTTTACAGTTCTCTTTGTTCTGGAAATATTCTCCTGCCGCATTTTATCAAAAGCATTTCCAGCAGCACAGGAGAGCTTCTTGTGGGGGAGGAAGTGCCTCAGGTCGTCGCCCAGCCGCTTGCGGACGAAAACATTCGGGAAACACTGCGCTCTGCGCTGCAGGCGTGCGGGGAGAAATATGGCCTTGCGCGGGAAGGTTGGACAGTTATGGGAAAGACAGGCACGGCAGAGGTTACAGGATGGAATAATACGATCCATGTCTGTATCGTGGCCGAAAGCCCCACAGGCAAACGGTTTGCCATAGCTTTGACCCGGCAGAACACCACTAGTACGAGCAGCGCCTTGCTGGAGCCGGCTCGCAAGGTGCTGGATCTGTTGATCGAGCGCAGCGCTCTGCTGGAAAGTGAGGTGTGAGGGATGGCAATGCTTGTTTCTGCCGACACACTCCGCGGACGCAGAAGAGAAAACCAGGACCATGTCCTTGCTGGCAACCTTCTGCTGAGCGGCGGGCTGTCCCTCCACGCGGCAGCACCGCCGGAAGAACCGGTCCTTCTGGCGGTCAGCGACGGCATTGGCGGCGGGGTGTTCCCCGGAGAGGCCAGCAAAACCGCCTTGGAAGCCTTTCAGGCGGCGTTCTGGTGCGCAGAAGGGACTTCCTCTCCACTGCTTCCGCGGCTTTTACAGGCCGCGCAGGCGGCCAATCAGAGCGTGTGGCAGCTTTGCGGCAGCAATGGCGGCTGCACACTGGCCTGCGCCGCTATCATGCCGGACGGTTCCTTTGCCACGCTCGGGCTGGGAGACAGCCCTATCTGGCTATTGACCGCAGGCGGGCTGCGCCGCCTGTTCACGCCCCAGAACGAAGCGGAACTCAAAAAGGAGCAGGGACTTCGTCCGGTTCACGGGGACAAGTGCGCCTTGCTGGCTTTCTGCGGCATGAACCCGAACCCGGCCCGCCTGCCCTTCCGGATCACGTCCTGCGGCAGGCTCCACCCAGGAGAGGGCCTGCTGCTGCACAGCGACGGGCTGACCCTTGCGCCCAGCGCACTGCGCCGGGGAATGCAAACAAAAACCCCCGCAAAAGTGCTTTGCCGCAAAGCACTTCTGCGAGGGAGCCGTGACAACATCAGCGCGGTGTATGCCCTGATGGATAAGACCTGAAAAAACAGAGGAGGAATTCGTTATGAAACGCTATAAGATCGTTGGAGAAGAGACGGCCAAGGCCATGCTGAAAGAGGCTTTTCCAGACTGCGTCCTTGGAGAATATGTCTGTTCCGGTGCGCAGGGTTCGGTGTACCGGTGCACCTCTCCCTCCGGGGAAGAGGTTGTGAAATTTATCGATTTGGAAAAGGCAGTCATGGCTGCTGCGGGCCGCCCGGACCCTGAGCTGGCAGCAGCCATGCGGGCCGGTGCCATGAATGAGATCAATGTGCTCAAGCAGCTGGTGGGTCGGTCTGAACACACCGTGCAGCTGATCGCCGAAGCCCACGACCGGGATCTTAATTTCATCGTTCTGCGCCAGCAGATGCTGACCCCGTTGGAGGAGTATCTGCGCGCAGCGCGGCGGGACACTTCCATGGCAAAGATCGTGCTGCAGCTGGGCTGCGATTTGTGCAGCGCCCTGCGCGATCTTGCGGCCCTGAATTACGCGCACAGAGATGTGAAGCCTGAAAACATCTGTGTTCTGGTAACGGAAGACTGTGCGACCTTCTGTCTCTGCGACTTTGGCAGCTGTTCTCTCCTGAACAAGATCCCGGCCTTTGGCTCAAAGACGGTTCCCTATGCACCGCCGGAAGCCGATTCTGTGGTCAAACTGACGGATCACTATGATGTCTATTCCGTTGGTGTCCTCATGAAAACACTGCTGCGCAGGGAGCCATGCCCGGCGGAACTCAGCCGGGTCATTGGGGCCTGCAAGGAACCGCTCCCGGAGGACCGTCCTTCCCTTCAGCAGGTGCAAAAGGTGCTGGCACAGCTTTTGCGCACTGCCACAAAAGAGCGCCGTGCGGAGTCCCGGCCGCGCAGCAAAAACGAGCTGCGCAGTCTTAAGGATGCACTGCGTCTCTGGTGCGTCAAAGGAGCGGCTGCGCAGCCCACCCTTCTGCGCTTTGCAGACAGCGGTATGCTCAGCGAGGGCCAGCGCAGTTTCCTGCACGCTGTGATGTCGGCACGCCCTTCCGGGCGGCTCTACGCTCTGCGGCTGGGTGCCGCCGAACACTATCTGCCCGCAATGCACTACTATGGCATTTCCCTTATCCGGCAGAGCAAGCGCTGCAAGGACGGCTGGCAGTCCCAGAAGCTCCAGGATGCCGGCCGGCAATGGCTGGAACAGGCAGCAGCGCAGAAGTTCTACCCTTCCAAAATGGCGCTGGAAGCGCTCAACGGCAAGCACTACCCGGCCGACTATGCAAAGCTGCAGACCATTGCCCTGCAGGCGGCTCTCTGAGCCGTATTCCGGGCGGTTGTTACTCCTCTGCCTCTTCCCCGCCTGCAAGGCGGATCAGAGTCTGCAGGAGTGCCTGAGCGTTCTGGAAATCCTCTGTGCCCAGCAGAATGACACCGCTTTTCTGGGCGCGGAGAAAGGCATCGCTGGCGTTCCCTTTGGCGTTCTGCATCGGGATGTGGGGAGCGGCCAGAACAGGCACTACCCGGGCACCCTCTGCAAAGAGGGACGCGGCGGTATCGATCTCGTCCAGCACGAACTGATATTTCTTGGTATCCAGTTTGCCGTTTTTTTGCAAAAATCCACCCATTTTGCAGCTGATAAAATACGCAGTCTTTCCGCTGCAGGCAATCACGTCCACCTCGCGGGGGCGCTCTTCGCTATTGGAACTGGTCTGGAACGAACAGCCCAGCTCCACGTCGTGGAAGCGGCAGCTGCCCAGAGCGGCATAATACAGTGCAGCTTCCAGCACGCGGCCGCTGCTCTTCAAAAGCTCTGCCATGGCCGGGAATGCGGCCTGAAAGCGCAGGCTTCCGGTCTCCGGGCGGGTGACAGCGCCGCACTTTTCCAGTGCGTCCAGCGCTGCTGCCCATTCCTGTGCTATTCCGGCGTCATCCGAAGGCAGGGTGAGCAGGGCATCCCACGTTCCGCCTGCAAGCTGCCTGCCTGCCGATTCACAAAGGTAATTCCAGTCTGCACATGCCAGCGCTGCCGAAAATACGCTCCAATACAGCGGCGCAGTTTTTTTTCTGCTTTTTGTGCGCGGCCGCTCGGCTAATTGTGCATCAAAAAAATCTCCCTCGGCCGTTCCGCATTCTCCGCCCATGTCCAGCAGGGCCGAAACGCTGAGCGGCTTTTCCGGACGTGGATAAGCCAGCGGCAGACGGCTGCCGTCCGGGGACTGAGGCTGGCCGTTCTCCATGTAAAACATCGGCACTCGCGCTTCTGACGCTGCGCCAAAGGCCGCAAAGAGGGCCTGCTGGCCCAGTCCGCTCGTTTCAAGATAATCCGGCCGGGTCTCCTGCAAAAACGCGCACAGAAGGCTCCGAAGCCCGTTTCCGGCGGCAGGGCGCAGCGTGAGGGCAAGCTCTGCCGCCTCGGGCGGAGCTGCCGTTTGCGCCGCGCAGAAGATTGTGAACCGGACGGCGGTTTCCAGATGATGCCCGGAGAGAAATGCCCGGATCTTTTTCGCATGGACGATGAGCCGTTCTACCTCTGCGGGCGAAGAAGCCAGCGCAAAGAAGTCCACCTGTCCCGGTTCCTGATCGTAAAGGCTGAACAGGTTGCAAAACGTGTTTTCCGTCAGGAATTTCACCAGATGAAAGTCTGGCCTGTAAGTCATCTGGAACGGGATGCTTTTGCAGAGAAAACGGTCAAAACTTTTGAAATCTTTACGGAGGGTATATTCGAGAAGCGGCCCCATCCGGGTTTTCAAGGTATCCAGCAGTTCATTTGCTGCAGCGGCTCCGGGCCGCTGGGCACATGCTTCCACCCGGGTATGCAGCCGTCCCCACTCGCGCTCAAACAGCGCATGGCCGTAGGTGTTGCCCAGATGCACTTCGCGGGCGGCAGCCGCAAGATTTTTGCAGATCTTCTGGTCGGCCGCCGCGCTTGCCGGGTCGTCTGAAAGCCGCGAGACTGCAGTGCTGAGCTTTTTCAGAAGGGTGGGAATGCTGTCGCCGGTTTTGACCTTTTCCGGCTTGCCCTGTTCGTTTGTCCGGCTCTCTTCGCCCTTCCATCGGCTGCTTACCAATTCCCCGCAATATTTGTAGATCTCAAGCGTGACGCGGTCCAGATCATCTACGTCTGGCCGGATGTTTTGTTTTACGTCATCAAAGTCCTTTGCGGTCAGGTGGCTTTTTTCATCGCACGGCACCAGTGCCGTGTGCAGGCGGGTCGTTTCGTCATGCGTTGTCTTGACTTTACCCACTGTATAAATCGTTTCCCAGATTTTTCCCTCCGGGAAGGAATAACCGTCCATCACCATCGTGAGCACCCAGCGGTTGTGCTCCAGATAGGCAAAGCGGTCCACAAGACCGGGGTCGGTGTCCAGCTTTTGGGCCAGCTGGCGGGCGGCTTCCAGAGGGTCAGCCGCATCGATCCCGACGCTGTGGAGCTTTGCTTCAAAATGCACGGCCGCTCGGAGGCTGGAAGTGCGGTTGTAAGCCGCCGATTCAAATTCCTTTCGGATGTCCGGGACAGAGCGGTGAGGGTCTGTGTGTTTACAATAAGTATAATGCTGCATGAATCCCAGCTGGTCCAGCCGGTCGTCCTGTGCGGCCACCGGGGCAAATGTGGAGCCGATGCTCTGCACAAAGCCGTTGCCCTGTACGCAGACCGTCTGCGCCGTGGGCCAGAGGGTGCGCGCCGCCGCGCAGAGGATGCGGTTTTTTGCGTCCTCGCCAGTGCAGAAAATGCAGTAAGCCCCGGCTCCCGGCAGGCCCGGCAAGGTGTCCGGTCCTGCCAGACTGGACACCAGCCGGAGCTGTGCCAGAACTACCGGGTTTTGCTTTGCGATATGGGGCCGGGAAGCTGCTTTGCTGCCGTCTGTTTCCGGCATGTCAGGCTTTGAGGTCTCCGGCAGCATAGGAGTTCCGTCGCAGGAAACAGCGGCAAAATAGAGCAGATAGGGTGCCCTGCGTTTCAGCGTGTCCCATGCGGCTGCAGCGTCCGGTGTCAAAAGAGTCACCGTCAGGTCTGTATCCAGAAGCTGCCCCATGGCTAGAACCTCACTGAGCAGCTGAAACAGGCGGTCTTCTGAGCTATCCTGCACAGCATCCGGAGAGGTCAGTGTGCCGCCCAGCAGAAGGACTGGCAGAATGAACCGCCCCTCCCCTGCCGGGCGGCGGCAGAAGTCCAGCGGCAGAGCATGGAGCAAGGCAAAGATTGAGCGCTGAAAGGAATTCATAAGCAGGGCCTCCCTCTCAAGGTGTTATCAGAGATCCGTCAGCGGGGTGCCGTCGGCGGTGCAAAGGGTGTAATTGGCAGCAAAGACCTCTCCTGCTACCAGGTTGAAGTCCACCGCTTCAATGGAGCCATCGGCCGCGTGCTGCACCTCGTAGAAGATTACGGTGCCCGATTCCGAGGTGCTCAGCAGGGTGCCCCATAGCTGAGCCTGGAAGTAATGGGCCGGATCTGCCGGGTCTAGCCGAAGCCGCTCTGTGCGGATCAGTTTCGCGATCTCTGGGCACATGGGGTCCCGGGCCTGCCAGATCGGCAGCGGCAGCGGCTTCTGCTCGTAGAGCGACTCTCCGGCGTCCACAAGGCGGTGCTTCGCTTCAAAGAAGGCCTTGGCGTTTGGGTAGGCGTAATGCTGTCCCTCTTCGGTGGTCTCCACCTTGAAGTAATCCCCGGGCAGGGCCTTTTCGCCTGCCCCGTGCACCGCCTCCCGGGAGAAGAGTTGATAGCTTCCATCCGACTGTTTCTGGATGACCCCTTCCTGTAAGAGCAGACGCTCCATAGGGGTGTCGTCTCCAAGGCGGTATGCGTGGACCATCTTTCCTTTGTTTTTCATGGCGTATTTCATAAGTTATTCTCCTTTGCTTGCGCAGACGGAAAAGCATCTGCTGTTATTATAGCATATCGTGCGGGAAAATGGCATTATGGCCCGCGCGGCATTGGGTTACAGGGTTTGGGTTTCTGGGTGAAAGTCAGCATGATAGATCCTCCTGTTTTTGTTTGTCTTTCAGTTTGCCAGTTCCAGGCTGAGGTTGCCCTTTGCATCAATGTTGACATGCAGCCCATTGGCCCGGCGGCGGAACTGTGCCCGTTCGGCCTCGTTCAGAGATACTCGGCTGTTGAGCATGGCGTACTCGATCATGGAATTGACATTGATCTCCTGCATCCGCTGCTGAATGTATTTCTGGCAGAGCAGCGTTAATCCGCTCCATTGGAGACGGTAGGCCGCATGACCGACATTGAAGTCGTCAAGGCAGACAAGGCCGACATTTTCCCGGGCCAGAGCTTCCCGCGTGGCAGCAGAAGATTTGCTGCGCTCCATCAGCATCGTGAATTTAGCCGTGGGCAGCGCACGCACAAGACCGGTAAAATCTGAGTCGCTGCTGGCCAATAGGAAGGAATCCACGCCATTTACAAAATGCTCTTTGCACAGAGCCGCCGTCAGGGCAACGTCCGAAAGGCTCTTGTGAGCAACGACGCGTTCCATCTGCAGAACTTCCACCGGGCAGTCAATGAAATCTGCAAGCTGATTCCACAGGGACGATGCGTTGACATCGTTGATGAGCAGCAGTTTGACAAGCTTGGCGCGCAGATTGCCCCGCAGGCCCTCCATTGCACCGGCGAGCTTGATGGGGTCTGAGTTCTCAGCGTCCACAACCACCACGATCTTCTGTGCCTTCTCTGCAAAGGCATCCAGCGCTGCCCGTGTGTCCTCGCTTTCCTGATGGGTTGCGAAGCCGTAGACAAAGGTCGTGCCATTCATGTCGTAGAGCGTTTCAAGAAACTTGGCGTCGTCGTAGAACAGATTGCCGATCAGCGGGTGCGTTGTAAGATACGACTCGCTGATGTGCAGGTAGGTGTGGTACGGCATTTGGTTCCAGTGATTTTTGTAGGTGTTGTAGTAGCTGATGCAGCTGCGTGCGAAATCCGGAAAGACGAAAAGCTTCTTGATGTACGCAAATTCGACCCAGTCCGGGTACAGATGACGGATGGTCTGAATGTTGGCGGCAATCAGCTCATTGACCTTTTCGGCGTAATACTGGATCGTGGGATTGGCCTTATAAATTTCAATGCCGAAGTTGTGAAGCATCTGCACCAGAGACTTTGTAAGATCCATAGAGGTCAGATTTTTCAGTTCATTTTTGAAAGCGCTGTCCAGCTGTTTGAAATTGCAGTTGATGATGGTGCGCAGAGCTGTCAGGCAGCGAATGGCTTTGGCAGAGCGGTCTTTTTCCAGCTCATCAAACACGGCGCGGTCGAGAGAAAATTTGCCGTTTTCACTGCGCTGCGTGTAGAAATGCTCTTCCTTAACGCCGGCAAGATAAGCAGTCCGGCTGGCAATGATGTGGGAAGTTTCCAGCTCCGAATCAAAGACTGCAGCTGCAGAGGACTCGTAAGCGGACAGAGGAGAAGCGTTCGTCATAATAGACCTTCCTTTCAATGCTGCCGGCACAGTCAGTACCGGCATTTAAAAAATAGTGGTTCGGCTTGAAACAGCGGAACTTAAAAAATTTCCTTCCTGTTTCATGAGGGCATTTCTGCACCTTGGACGGAGTGCTCTGCCCTTATGAACAAGGAAAAGAAATTTTCTTGTTCAAATAAAAAACGCACCTTCACTGTCAGCGGTCAGCTGAGAATGAAAGTGCGTTTTGCGGCAGCGGGAAACCCCGTGCCGGATGGAACACAACAATGAAAAGGAGAAAAATTATGATCGACAAAAGTATGTACAATTGGAAAGAACAGCTGCTCAGCAGCATATCCTTCGGTGTGCCGGCAGCTGCCCTCTTTCGGGCTTTGCTGTTCCGCTGTCTGCCGGGATGGACCCTGCAGGCAACGAATCGCCTGTTCTTCGGGCTGCTGATCGGCGGCGGGCTTTTCCTGAGCCTTGGGCTGTTCCGGTGGAAGCGCAGCAGCTGGACGGCCACGGTCAGCGTGCTGCTGCCGCTTGGTCTTTTCACGGCCCTGAGTTATGCCGACGCCTTTCCGTGGCTGCTGCGGGGCAGTCTCATTGCCGCAGCAGCGCTTTCGGCGGTGTATGCAGTTCTCCTGCTTTCCCGTAAGATCCCCGGGCACATGCAGCGCTTCTGCTTCCGGATCTACAAGAACCGGTGTTACCGCTGCCTGTGCTTCTTTTCTTCTGCGCTGACCATTGGCCTGACGGCAGTAATGGCGGTGATGCTGGTGCGCTGCCTCTTTGGCGCTTCCCTCCTGACGGCTTCTGTCCAGCCGCTTACTGGGTCTGCTGTACAGGCGCAGACTGCAGAAGATGAGGCCTCTGCCCTTTTCCGGGAGGACAAATGGGAAACCCTGTCGGTGCACCAGAAGCTGGATGCCCTGCAGGTCATTGCCAACAGCGAGCGCTCTTATTTTGGCTTGCCGCATGAGCTGAACGTGACCGCCGGAAATCTGGAAGAAAACGTCTACGGTTTCTATCAGGACAGCACCCACACCATTCAGATCAGCCTTGCTCACCTTGCTTCGGACCCTGCCCGGGAGGTTCTGCGGACCCTCTATCACGAAGCCTGCCACGCTTACCAGCACCGCCTGGCCGATCAGTACAACGCTCTCAGCCCGGAGGAACAGAAGCTGCGGCTCTATGCCCGCGCCGCTTATTATGCAGACGAGCTTCGGCACTATCAGGATGGCACGGAGGATTTCCTCAGCTACTATACCCAGTATTGTGAGCGGGACAGCCGTACTTACGCGGACAACTCCGTGGAATACTTCTACGCCGTGCTGGATGATGGGGACGCCCTCTCCCAGAATGAAACGGCCGGGCAGGAGGAGGTTATTCTTTCGGAAGAGCAGCGGCAGCAGCTGGAAAAAATCAAGGCAAAGCTGGCGCGGATGATCGTGGAATACCAGTACCCGCGTTCCTGAGCGCCGGTTGTCTTTTTTAGGTGGAGATGTTATACTAAAACATAAGAAACCGGGGAAATACACAGCATACAGGAGAAATTCATGAATCAAGACGGACACCGCGTGGTGGAACTATTTCTGGCGTCTTCCATCCACGATACAGAACAGGAACGCGATAAACTGCAAAACAAGATCATGGCGGTCTGGAACCCGATCTTTCAGGCATTCGGCACGGAGCTTCATGTGATCCGGTGTGAGGAAATGAAGGAAGAATGGCCCAACCGGAATCAGGCTGCCATTGACGAGAAGATCCGAGCTGCAGATGTTTTTATTGTGATCTTTAAAAACGTGATCGGAACCTACACCTACCACGAATTTCAGGTGGCAAAAGAGACCTTCTCCGAAAAAGGCACACCCCATATTTATCCGTATGTTTCCAACTGGCTGATGGAGCAAAAAGAGTCGTTTGCAGAGCTGCAGGAACTCACCCGGAATGACAATTACCCTGAAACGTTCAGCGCATACGAAGCCATTGAGATCAGTTTGCTGGAACGGCTTGGCAAAGAGCTTTCCCTGAACATCCGCACGCACCGGAACGGCACGATGACCGTCAACGGAACGGCCGAAGATTTTGACCTTTCCGCCGAGCAGGTCTGCAAAGCATATCAGCTTCGGCAGAAGGAATACATCGACTTTTCAGTGCGCCTTTTGAGGCCCCTGTATCCGGAGCTTTCCGTTCTGCATTACTTCGGACAGGAGTTCCCCGACAGCGTTATCGAAGCCGAAGACTCGGTCCGGGGATTTGACTGCGATACATGGAGCTTTGCGCTCAGTGATTCCAGCATGCTCCTGCGGGCACCTTCGGCGCCGGTCAGCGAAGCCGAGCGTGCTTTTCTGGAAGAGCACTGTGGAGAACGCAGAACACAGCTGAACTTCCCATACCGGTTTTATCACTACATGAATGATTCTTTCGAGCTGACTAAGGACGGAAAGCTCCATGGTATCCGTGCGTATGTCGGCCCCGCCAGAGAAAACAGCGTTTCCACAATGGCGCTTTGCAATGAGGTGGAACAGCTTTACGCCGCGTCAAAACATCAGAAGGACGCCACGCTGCTGACTGAGCAGAACAGCCCAGTCCGCACTGCGATCCAGAAGAAAGCGGGCACGGGTTCTGCCTCTCTGACCAATGGATACGGGCGTGCTTCCGGGCTTGGGATTCAGCTTGTGGTTCTCTTTCCGATGGATGCGCAAAATGCACGGCGGATCAGCCCGAAGTTCCGCTGCTATGCGGGAAAGGGACATTACTGGACGCCGCTGGTTCGTCGGTCTGATAGTGCATGGGAGCAGCCGGGCTTTTACCAGTTTGCTCCCTGCGGGAACTTTATGGTTTTTGATGAACCGGAAGCAGCCGAAAAAGACTGGAACGTGCAAAAACAGGGCTTTGATTTCTTTCAGGCTATCCAGCACCACTATGTCCGAGAACTGTTCAGCGGCGCTTGTGCATCCGAAGGCCGCAAATTCGGGGACTCCCCTTTTGACAAACCCGATCATGCCGCGATGTACGATAAGGCTGCAGACGACCCTCATGCGGAGGAACTGTACGAGATGCTGAGCGACGGAAGAGCTTCTCTGGAATTTCTGGGCTGCTCGTCCTTTTTGACCGCATTAAAATCCGACCTTGTGTTCCTGCTGGTGATCGACGACGAAACCTATTTTGAGCGCAGCAAAAAAGACTTCAAATCGGATTTTGTTGCTGCCAGCCTGCGTCCATACCCGCTGGAATACCTGACGACTCCGGATTTTCTGGATGGCGAAAACTGCCTGGCTCAGGAGCTTGTCGGCCCACTGGAATTGCTGAAAACATCCAAGCTCCTGCAAAAAAGAACGAAGATGGAATAACCCCTTTGAGCTTTTGTAATTTGTCAAAAAGGCAGAGAAAGTTGTCGGAAAGCGGTGTCTCTTCCAGTGCGATCGGGACGATCGGTTTTTTGAAATTTACCGCACATTCCAATTCCCGCTCCACATTTTCACTTTGCATGGTTTTCGCAGAATACAGGATTACAGCGCAGGCACAATGGCGCAGGGAAGTTGTGACCGCATAGGCGTAGCGCCGCCCGGCTGGGATGTCATAAGGAGCATCCAGCAGGGAATGCTCTGCTGGAGCAAAAGCTGACGGAAGGAATCTACTTTTGCGAGGTCTCCCGAAGCGTAGCTGATAAAAACGTGATCCATTGCAAAGACCCCTTTTTCTTTGTTTTTTATTGGTTACTCTAGGAAATACCGGGCACGTTCCGCCTCACTCAGGGTGCGGCCATTCAGGTAAGCGTCCGCTTTCTGGAGCAGCTCATCCAGTGTGTAGAGCGGCGAAAAACCGCCCCGCCGGGTCTCAGTGTCAAGGAAAAAAAGTTCCCGATAATCGGCTGAGAGCGTTGCGCCGGGTGCAGACAGTGCGCGGGCAAACGAGGTCTTGTCTGCATTGCAGCGGTAGAGATAAACGCCTTCCTGTGTCCGGACCGCAAACTGATCGGATGCCGGGTCCCGGGTCAGAGAGACGAGAGTGGAAATGATCTCCGTATCCTGATACAAAATTTTCTGTTCCGGGATGCTCCAGAGGGTGAGACGGTGGTCATCGCCCCAGACCAGAAGATGGTCGTTGTCGAGGAACAGAAACTCACAGCCCGTGCTGCAGAGAAGCGGCAGTGTTTGTACCAGCTCCAAACTTTCTGCGTTCAATAAGATACAATTGCTGCCAGTCCACGCAGCCAGAAGTGTGCCGTCGGGGCGCTCCCCCAGCGGAGCCTGCGAGGGAAAATCCGAAGCTTGGACCTTTATATTTACGGGTTCTTCCGGTTTTAGCCAGGTTCCTGTGGTCAGGTCGAGATAAGTAAGCGTGCAGTCTCCGCGTCGGGAGTAAATAACATCCGTTGTAGATTTTCTTTGCAGAACAGCTAGAGTTGTCCCATGCCGTAGCGGAATACAGCGGGAAATGAAATTTTCTTCGCCAACGAGATAGGATTTGCTTTTTCCGGTGGTGAGATCCAGTACATGAATGCGATTGCGGGGACGTGGAATAATCCGGAGGTTTTCTTCTACATAAACATAAGTTCCGTTTTCTGTGAACCAGCTCTCAAAAGGCTCCGATCGGTACATGAACTTATATTCGGAAAGATTGCGTCTGCTCTGCGGACAGAGCGGATAGGAATACAGCTTTTGGTCGCCCTCGATCCACCAGCCCGTGAGTGTCTCATCATCCACGTTGAGATACCAGAGGATGGTCTTTCCGTCCAGCTGCGTGATGCCCTGGATCTGCTTCTCTCCGCCCCAGTCCGTGACGGCCAGCGGGGTGTCTTCCAGTGTAGACCAGACCTTCAGCGCTATGTGATCTTTGTCCCGCTCATGGAGGGTGACGCGGTATCCCAGCGGACTGTAAAAAGGCTCTCCCGTGGGGTTGTCGTGCAGTGCGGTCAGCGCTTCCGCTTTTTCAGAAGGCTGTAATACCAAGATCCGGCTTTCATCCGAACAACCAAGGAACAGTGTTCCGGTGTCCGGGTCTTGGACTGCACAGAAAATGGAATGATTCTGCTCCAGAAGGGTTTTCATCTCGCCAGAGAACATAATCTTTTCCACCGTGCCGTTGTTTTCCACTACGGTGATGCCATCCTGTGCAAAAAACAACTTTGTTGCGGGACCGGATAGTGCAAATTTCTGCTCGAGTGTACCGGTCTCCGGGTCCAGCAGAAACAGCTGCGGCCCGATGGTGCAGACCAGAACCGCTTTCTCTGTGCCATCCTTTTGTGGGATGTGCGCCAGCTGCAGCGAGGTTTCGGACCCATTGTCAGAAAAATAGCCCGGAAGTTCGGTACTCCACGGCAGCTGGTCCGTTTCGTGGTCATAGCATTCCAGCAGAAAAGAAGCCGACTGCCCATCTGAGCGTTTGCTCAAAGCTGCAATGGCCCGGTCAGTAAGCCAGCAGGAACTTTGGATCGTGTAGGAATCCGGGCTTTTGTAACTAGGCCATTCGTATAGACGCCAGTCAAACTCAAAGAAGTTGACCATCGCATAATCTTGGACAATGCCGTATGCTCCGTCAGGGGAAAGGCACACCGGACCAGCGCCTCCGAGAAAAAGAGAAGAATATCCATTGGAAATACGAAACGCCGCAATGCTGAGTGAAGCTCCTCCCGAGACGAGCAATATATCCTCGTTTTCCCGAGCGTCGAACCATAGGTTAAAAGTGTGATCCTTAATGCCCATGATACCTATGGCACTGTTCGTATACGAAGAAGCCCATTGAAGTGTGTTACCTGCACAATCCCAGCAAAGGATATTCCGGGAAGTGAAAAACAAAATGCGCCCGTCTGAAAGCGGTGTAAGGTCGCAAAAAAGTGCAGTGGGAGAATCGCTGTACAGGTCTGGCGGCAGATATGGCCCCAGAAGCGCTTTGGTGTCCAAGTCCACGCCGTACAGCTTGCCCAGCTGGTTGATGAACAGCAGTTTGGTTTTGTCCGGCGTCAGACAGGCGGACTTGATGCCGGAGATCTCCGAGCTGCTGAACGAATCCGTCAGGACATAGCCTTCCTGTGCGGTGCTACGGTAGCAGCCCAGCGCTTCGGCAAGGGCGTAATATGCTTCTGTGACCAGAGGGCGGTCCTGCGCAGTCTCACTTTCCGGCAATGCTTCCAGCGCAAGTTCCACCGCCCGAAGTTTGTCGCCGCGTTCCAGCAATTCCTGCGAACTCCGAGCCAGATATTTGGACTCGCTGATCTGGGTCTGCCGCAGCTGGGCGGTGACCTCTTCGTTCTTACGGTTTGCAAAGATCAGAAAGCCTGTGACCAGCATCAGCAGGGCCAGAAACACTGCCGATACTTTCAGCAATGTCCACCGCAGAGCGTGCTGCATCAGGTCGTGCGCGCTCAGGCCGCAGGATTCCGGAAGCAGGCCGGAAACCAGCTCGAAAAACTCGACACCGTGCAGCGCCTTTTCCGGCTCCTGAAAGTTTCCGGGCCGCACCTCGGGCAAGGACTTTTCCGGCAGAATGGTTTCTTCGGGTGTGTCCGCAGCGGCGTCCAGCTGGGCCAGCGAAAGGGTCAGCGCATCCAGCTGGACCGGCAAGGCTCCGCTGGTCTGCAAGACTACGATGCGTGCCGTTCCCTCCGGGTCTGCAGGGGTCTGGTGGGCCTTGCGGAACGCATAGATCTCCTTCGGGATCCACTCGGAGGTTCCGACCTGATCCGAATAGAGCACGATCAGGCTCTGGGTGTGGTTTAAGATGTCCTGAAAGAACTGTTCCAGATCGTTTTTATTCTGCATACAGTTCGCGTCAAAGAAAATGCGCGGAAAAGGCCGCCGACGGAAAACCGTTCCAAAGACCTGCTTTCGGAACTCCAGCGGCAGCACATAATGTTCCAGCTGTTTTTGCAGTGCGGCGCCCAGTTTGGCGTCTGCCTCATCGCAGCCGCGGTAACTGATGTAGGCATCAAAGCGCGTGTCCAGAAGCCGCTCTTCCGGGCTTTTCTGCCGTGCATGAGAGTGATGCGATTCTGCCATTGCAACCCCGCCTTTGAAATTCTCCTGAATGCCGCATGATTCGTCTGTATTCATTATACTATACGGGATGAAATTTGAAAAGGAACCTCCTCATTTTTGCTGCAGTTCGGCTCTGATAATTCGCCCTTTTCCGCCGGAAGGCTCTTAAAAGCGCAGAGCGGTTGGGTAAGATGCTGAAAAAATCCTGCTGGTTTGGTAAAATCCGCAAAGAAAAGGGGCACCCCCCCTTTTCTTTGCGTATGGGATACTGCGGCCATTGAAACAATAACCAACTTTTCCTGTTGGCTCGATCTGAACGAAAGGCGGTGCCTGCGATGCACGCATTTTTTGGTGTTCTGCTGCGGCAGAATTTTCGATATGGTCGAATGTCTTGCTCCCGGGCGTATTCTGCTGACCGGGCGCAGGGCTTTGCCGCTGTGCCCATCTATTTGCCGGACAAGGGGTAATGCTATCCTTTTTCAGTCAGCAGGTCAGTTTGTTTCACCCGGGAGCTTTGCAAAAAGCTCCCGGTTTTTTGTATATCATTCATTGAAACAGCGGTTGCTTTCCTCTTCATCGTGAACCCACTTTTTGCAAATATCCGGCAGCGCACAGCTGAATGATGCAAGTGCAGAACTTTATAGCGGCTTGGCAGAGCTGCACGATGGTGCTGCGGCTCTTCGTGATGGCGTGCAGGAGTTCAGCAAGAAAGCCGGAAAGGAACTCGGTGATGATTTTGGTGATGGACTGCAGAATGTAGTACGCCGCTTAAAAGCTGTGCAGCAGGCGGGAAAAGCCTGCCAGACCTTTACCGGGCTTGCCGATGGAATGACCGGCAATGTGAAATTTATCGTGGAAACAGCGGAGATCAAATAAGCGACCGGGTCTGCACGGCAAAAACGGCATATCGTGTTTTTCAGAGGTCACCCTGATCGGTGGCCTCTTTTTGTTTTGCAAGCCATGCGTGCACGTTTTTTGCACGGCGGGTGTTATCCATGTCCGATTATGTGGGGCGCTGCATTGCATTCTTCTGGTCATAAAGGAAGATATGTGTTCAACTGGAACTACAAGCGCTTCCCGGAGCCGGAAAAGTTCTTTGAGAACATGAACGCCCGGGGCATCAACGTCATCCCCAACCTGAAGCCCGGCATCCTGAAGCACCACCCCTACATCGACCTGTTTGAAAAGAACGATGTCTTTATCAAGACCCCGGACGGCAAGGTACCGTACTACGGCCGCTGGTGGGGCGGCGAGGGTCGCTTCTTCGATTTCACCGGCCCCAATGGCCGCAACACCTGGAAGCAGCTGCTGGAAGAGAACATCCTCAAAAAGGGCACCAAGACCGTTTGGAACGACAACTGCGAGATGGACGGCGTGGAGGACCGCGACGCTCAGTGCGACTTTGAGGGCAAAAAGGGCACCATGGCAGAGCTGAAGATCCTGCACTCCAACCTGATGGCCTACACCGCCAAGCAGGCGCTGGCAGACGTGTACCCCGGCGAGCGCCCCTACATCATCAACCGCGCAGGCTACGCCGGTATCCAGCGCTACGCACAGGTGTGGGGCGGCGATAACCTGACCGACTGGCGCACCGTCAAGTTCAACATTGCCACCATTCTGGGCATGGGCCTGTCCGGCTGCTCCAACATGGGCTGCGATATCGGCGGCTTTGCAGGCCCCGCACCCGAGGCAGAGCTGCTGCTCCGCTGGCTGCAGAACGGCATCTTCCAGCCCCGCTTCTGCCTGAACTCCGCCAACAACGACAACACCGTCACCCAGCCTTGGATGTACGAGGAGAACCTGCCCTACATCCGTGCAGCCTACCAGCTGCGCTACCGTCTGATGCCCACCCTGTACTCCCTGATGTACGAGTCCAACCAGAACGGTATGCCGGCATGGCGTCCGCTGTTCCTTGAGTTCCCGGACGACCCCAAGTGCTACACCGACAAGAACCTGACCTTTATGTTCGGCAAGAGCATTCTGGTGGCGAACGTGGTGGAAAAGGGTGCGACTACCCGCACCATCTATCTGCCCGCAGGCTGCACATGGTACGATATGAACGACGACCTGCGCGCCTACGAGGGCGGCCAGACCATCGAGGTCCCGGTCACGCTGGCAAGCATCCCCATGTTCCTGCGGGGCTCTGCCGTTGTGGTGACCACCGAGGACGTCAAGCACATCCTCAAGGACACCATGCGCCAGATCGACCTGCTGGTGGCTGCCGAGACCGACACCAGCTTTGTGCTGTACGATGACGACGGCCACACCGAGGACTACAAAAACGGCGTTTACGCCAAGACCACCATTACCGTCAAGGCCGGTGACCGCACCGACATCCGCTTTGCCACCGAGGGCAGCTACGAATCCCCCGTGGAGCGCATGACCCTGAAGCTGGTCAGCAAGAAAAAGGGTGCACTCTGGGCCAGCGTGGATGGGCAGCAGCTTCCTCAGTTCATCGTCCGCGACGGCTGGGAGGCCGCAGAATCCGGCTGGTACTACAACCTGTCCGACCGCACCATCTGGGTCAAGTTTGCAAAGCCTGCCAAGAAGGACTTCACGGTGACTGTCTCCACCGAAAAGTTTGACCTCATCGGTATGGCAGAGGACTAAAAAAGCCATCTCCAATCTTTTCTAATTCTTCTTCAGAAACACAAAGGCCCGTGGGGAACTCCCCACGGGCCTTCGTGTTTTTTATCATAAGTTTCAGGCTTCGGCCTGCGCCTCCCGCCGAAGGATGCGGCAGACCATGAACAGGCAGTAGAACATCGCCAAGCCCCATGCAAAGGGGTTGGAAAGGCAGATGCCCAGATATCCAAGGCCGGTCTTTACCGCCAGCACGCCGCCAAGGCTGCGGCCGATGAGCTCGCCCACGCCGGAAATAACGGCCAGCACGCTGTAACCAAGCCCCTGCAAAGTGTTGCGGAAGATCATCAGCAGGCCATGGAAGCAGAACAGCATACTCATGACGCTGAGGTACTGGATGGCCCCCGCCGTCACGGCGGGGTCGGCATCGCCCAGCACCAGCCCCACCGCGTAGGGCTTGATGAAAAAGATCACGCCCCACGCCACGGCACAGTAGAGCAGCTGCACCATGCAGCCGTCCTTGATGCCCTGCCGGATGCGGTCGGTGCGGTGTGCGCCGTGGTTCTGCCCCACATAGGTGGCCATGGCCATGCCTACGCTCTCCATGGGCAGGGTGAACATCTGACGGATCTTTTCGCCTGCGGTCTGGGCTGCCACGGCGGTGCTGCCCAGCAGATTGATGGCGTCCTGCATGATGACTGCGCCGATGGCTGAGACGGAGTATTCAAACCCCATGGGAAGGCCGATATAGGCCAGCCGCTTGCAGTGCCCTGCCGAAAGCAGGGTGCGCGGCTGCCGGGAAGAGCCGAACCCTTCCCCTGCCGGGAAAAGGCTCGGCTCTTTTGGCTTCTCTGAAAAAGAGGAGATTGGATCAGACCTCCGGCGGCGGGCAGCAGCTCTCCCGGGGGATGAGCTTGTGCGGCACAATGATCTTTGTTGCCAGAAGGTTCGGGTTCTCGATGTGGTTGATGGTCTGGCTGGCAGCCTCCATGCCCAGCTGGTAGGGGTTGACGTCCACGGTGGTCAGCTGGGGGCTGGTGATGCGGGAGAACAGCGAGTTATTGAAGGACACGATGGACAGGTCTTTCGGGA
>ERZ1026780.500-NODE-500-length-31190-cov-11.948418_pt1 | contig 31190 bp, 19 predicted proteins | sample MGYA00380126_ERZ1026780 | MGnify/ENA primary metagenome ERZ1026780 (study PRJEB33269, sample SAMEA4719762) | human gut metagenome | biome: human-associated habitat; feature: organic feature; material: feces | place: Cameroon | collected 2013-10 ... | reverse complement strand
TTGAGGGGGTAGTGAACAATGGTTCGTGTGAGTTCGAGTCTCATCTTGGACACCAAAAAGTGGTAGGAGCAACAGCTCTTGCCACTTTTTTTTGTTGCATATAGTTGAAAACCCCGAAAATAGCATTACTTTTGTTGTGCTTAATTAATTATTGAAAATATGAAAAGTTTGCTCCTCGGAAAAAAGATGGTTTTTACACTATTGTGGATGGCGTTTGGGATTCTTGCCCAAGCCCAGAAATTGGCGGAATTTAATCTTAATAGCTTTGATAACTGGGTTTATACACGGTCGGGCGTGGAACTGAACACCAACACCATTTGCACTAACAAGGTGAATCTGTACGGCAACTATATGCTTATTTCGCCCCAATTCAGTGCGAAAACTGTGAAGTTTGTTAAGGTGCAGGCAAAGATTGTGGTGAAAGAGTACGCGCAGCCCAAATACAGCATAGCTAAAGCCTCGCCCACATTGGAACTGCTCAACGAGCAAGGAGAGGTGGTGGCTACCAAAAAGCACGCTTACAGCGAAGCACTGCCACAACAAGTGTTTGAAGATTATTTGGCGGTGCCAGAGGGCACAAACAGGCTCACCATGCGCATATCAGCCCCAAGGGCAGACGTGAATAGCGCAGGAGCCGTTCACGAGCTGGTGCTGACGGCAAGCAGCAGCGATGGCAGTCTCGTTGTTGGTGACTTGAATGGCGATGGCGTGTGTGATGTGACCGACGTGACAGCACTGATTAATATCATTTTGGAAGAGAGTGTTACAGCCGATGCCGCCGATATTAATGGCGATGGCAACATTGATGTGAGCGATGTAACCGCCCTCATCAACAAAATTTTGGGATAACCGAAAAACGCACTTAGCTATACTTTGCGGCGAGGGAGATTGAATGCGATAGAGATAATCACCATCACGCTGAGCGCCCAGGTGTAATAGAGGTAGGGAAGGAATGCCACAGGGCTGAGGTGGGCAAGACCGGCAGCCATCAGCGACTGTGCTCCGTATGGGATAAGGCTTTGAATGATGCACGAACAAGTGTCGAGCAGGCTTGCCACCTTTCTGCCGTCGAGTTGAAACTGCTGTGAAATTTTGTGGGCAATGTCGCCAACGGTGATGATGGCGATGGTGTTGTTGGCGGTGCAGAGGTTCACGAGGCTCACCAGCGTTGCCACCACGGCTTGTGCGCCACGGCAGCTATTGATGCGATGGGTGAGCACCTGAATGATGTATTTCACGCCCCCATTGTGGCTAATTACGCCCAACAGACCAGCCGCCAGCAGCGTGACGATAATTAGGTCGCTCATATCCTTGATGCCACCGCCCATATATCCGCACATGTCAATCAGGCTCGCATCAGCCAGTCCACAAAGCGCAATGGCGATGCACGATATAATGCCCATGGTGAGCACCACCAGCACATTAATTCCCATCATAGCTGACACAATCACAATCAGATAAGGAGTGACATTCCACCACGATGCTGTGGTGATAGGAGCGTGTGCGGTGTGCTGAATGTCGCCTGTGAAGATGTAGATGCCCAAAGTGGCAATGGCGGCAGGAAGCGCAATCCAAAGGTTGGTCTTGAATTTATCGTTCATTTTCACCTTCTGACTGCGTGTCGAGGCGATGGTGGTGTCGCTGATAAACGACAGGTTGTCGCCAAAAAACGAGCCGCCCAGCACCACCGACACAAGGAAAGCCGTGTCGACACCTGTGCTTTGAGCCAGCTGGCACGCAAAAGGCGTGAGTGCCACGATAGTGCCCACAGAAGTGCCAATCGACATGGATATGAAGCACGCTGTGATGAAAAGCCCAGGCACAAGAAACGACGACGGCAGCGACGCTAATGCAAGGTTCACGGTGGCATCAATTGCTCCAATACCTTTAGCGAGCGCAGAAAAAGCGCCTGCCAAGAAAAATATCCATATCATGTAAAGTACATTGGAGTTGGCTGCGCCTTTTGAAAATATCTCGATTCGTTCGGTGATTTTCTTCTTTGGCGTAAAAAGCAATGCCCACATTGAGGCGATGATGAATGCTATGGACAGTGGCATTTTGTAGAAATCGCCGATAATTACCGATACAGCCACATAGAGCAGCAGAAACACCACGATGGGCGAGAGAGCCAATAATCCTTTACCTGTGCTGATATATGAAGCCGTTTGCTTGTTTTCCATTACCTTAATATTTTATCTTGCTTATTTTGTGAAACGATGTGCAAAATTACTGCAAAATCATAAAATCACAAAATAAATCTCTTTTTCTTTTGAGAATTATAGTTTGTTTGTTGTTAATCTCCGCCATTCTCGCTATCTTCGTAGATTAATATATTGGTTAAAAATGAAGTTACGAAACAGCCTATCAGCTATCCTCTTGGCGATGTGCGCCACATTCTCGTTAGCCGCCCAGCGATTAGTCGCCGACGGCATCAGTTACACTGTAGATGAATCGGGCAGAGCCACGGTGGTGTTAGGCGATGATTATTATACAGGAAAAGTCACCATTCCGGCTGTGCTGGGAGGAAAGCAAGTGACGTCGGTGGGTTTTGGCGCATTTAATGCGTGCCACGGCCTTACAGGCGTAGTGCTTCCCGACGGCATCGCCACCATTGGCGATTATGCGTTCAACGCTTGCGATTCGCTCACCGCCATCACTATTCCCGAAACTGTTACCGGCATCGGCGCATTTGCATTTCACGGTTGCTCACGGATTGTGGATATTGTGATTCCCAAAGCCGTGACCAGTGTTGGCGAAGAGGCGTTTTTCGGTTGCACATCGTTGAAAACAGTGAAAATCGGCAAAAATGTGACCAACATTGGCAAACGAGCCTTTCAGCGATGCACCCAACTGAAAACGGTGACCGTTGACCCCGAAAATCCAAACTATTGCGACATCAACGGCATATTGCTCACCAAAGATGCCCAAACGCTGGTGGCATTCAGCCGTAAAAACGCATCGTGGCGCACCTATACCGTGCCATCGTCGGTGACCAGCATAGCCGACTTTGCCTTCTATGGCTGTGATGCGATGAAGTCAATCACCCTGCCAGAAGGGCTGGAAACGATAGGGGAGTGGGCTTTTGCCAACTGCGGCATTATGGGCTCGTTCACCCTGCCCACAAGCGTGAAGCATATTGGCGCAAACGCATTCTTCGGAATGAAGAGTTGCAAATCATTTTATTGCGGCACGGTTGAACCACTTCCGCTGCGCGAGGTGACCACGCCTTTTGGCATGTTTACCGACCTTTCAGCCCGCACCCTTTATGTGCCCAACGCTGAAGCCGTGAAGCGGTACAAAGTGGCTCCGGTGTGGAGGGAGTTTGGCAAAATTGTAGCATATCTTGGCGATGTGAATGGCGATGGCGAAGTGAATGTGGGCGATGTGACCGCGCTCATCAACGCCATTTTAGGCGACACCACCTACGAGCAGAAGGTGTGCGACATCAACTGCGACGGAGAGGTGAACGTGACCGATGTGACGGCATTAATCAATACAATTCTTGAATCATAACACACTATTTTTATCATGAGTTTTCAACCTTTGGCAGAGCGATTGCGTCCAAAGTCGCTCGACGAGTACATAGGACAGCGTCATTTGGTGGGTCCCGGAGCGGTGATTCGCCGAATGATTGAGAGTGGCAACATTGCGTCGTTTATTCTTTGGGGACCTCCAGGAGTGGGCAAGACCACGCTTGCACGCATCATTGCCGAGCAAACGAAAGTGCCTTTCTACACGCTTTCGGCAGTGACTTCGGGCGTGAAAGATGTGCGCGATGTGCTCGACCGATGCAAAAAAGATGCGCAAAGCATGTTCACCAAAGGCCGGCCTATACTGTTTATCGACGAAATCCACCGTTTCAACAAGTCGCAGCAGGATTCCCTGCTTGGGGCTGTGGAAAACGGCACCGTCACGCTTATTGGTGCCACCACCGAGAATCCTTCGTTTGAGGTGATTCGCCCGCTGCTGTCGCGCGCGCAGGTGTATGTGCTCCAGTCGCTTGACAAGGACGACCTTTTGCGCCTCCTTGACCATGCCCTCCAGACCGACCCCATTTTCCAGAACAGGGAGGTGAAGGTGGAGGAAACGGAAGCACTCCTTCGCTTTAGCGGTGGCGATGCCCGAAAATTGCTGAATATCCTCGACCTGCTCCACCAGTCGCTGGGCGAGAAAGAACCGTTTGTGCTCAACGATAAAGTGGTGACCGAGCGATTGCAACAGAATCCGATGGCATTCGACAAAGACGGGGAGATGCACTACGACATTATTTCGGCTTTTATCAAGTCGATTCGTGGCAGCGACCCTGATGCGGCGGTGTATTGGCTTGCACGCCTTATCGCTGGCGGTGAAGACCCAAAATTCATCGCTCGCCGCCTCTGCATTTCTGCCGCAGAGGATATTGGGCTTGCAAACCCCAATGCCCTGCTCTTGGCTAATGCCACATTCGACATCATCAATAAGATTGGTTGGCCAGAGGGGCGAATACCGCTGAGCGAGTGCGCTATCTATCTTGCCGCATCGCCAAAGAGCAATTCGGCATACAATGCCATCAACAGTGCGCTGCAACTGGTGGAGCAAACTGGCAATGCCCCTGTGCCACTTCACTTGCGTAACGCCCCCACAAAACTGATGAAGCAACTTGGCTACGGTCGTGACTATATGTACTCCCACGACTATCCCGGACACTTCGTGCGCCAGCAGTATATGCCCGACGAACTGCAAGGCACCCAACTATGGGCACCCCAAGACAACTCCGCCGAGGCTCAAATGGCAGCGCGCCAGCAAGCCCGCTGGAATCCCCAACCCCCAAAAGAAGAATAGCACCGAGAAATACGGTGGGATTTGATGGGTGTTGAAAAAACACCAATTTAATCCATTTTACGGTTCAGTGGAAGATTCCTGGGTATAGATTATGCACTGTTTCCGAATCGTCGATGGAATCAAAAACAAAAACATAAAAAACAGCCTTGGAGCAAAGTGGAATGCTTCGCATTTGGCGGTGCGACTGTGCGCTTTGCGTCATTGGAAACGAGTTTCCATGCCGCCAACCACACAATCCCTCCGCCACCCTCTTACGAGGGCCTTCCACTTTGCCCCAAGGATAAAAACCGCTGAATCCATTTTAACCCTATTGACATTGGTTTTTGTGGTAAAAAAAGACCCGATGAAGCGAAATTCATCGGGTCTTTTGGTTATTTTGGGGAAATGATTGTTTACTTCTTGTGGTTGGCGATCCAGTTCTTAGCGTTTACGAAGGCTTGGATCCATGGAGTAACCTCGTCGGCTTGGCGAGCCTGTGGATAGAAGCCGCACTGCCATGGGAAGATGGCGCGTTCCAAGTGAGGCATCATGGCCAAGTGGCGGCCGTCCTTAGAGGCGATACCAGCGATGCCACGTGGCGATCCGTTAGGGTTGGCAGGATATGAGCGGTAGTTGTATTGTGCCACCACATTGTAGTTGTCGGCGCCTTCTGGCAGGTTAAACTTACCTTCACCGTGAGCCACCCAGATGCCGAGTTTAGAACCGGCGAGGTTGCCGAACATCACAGAGTTGTTTTCTGGAATCGACAGGCCGATGAAGTTGGATTCAAACTTGTGGCTATCGTTGTGGTCCATGTGAGGCTGGCTGCTGTATTCTGGGTTGAGCAGGTTGAGTTCAATCATCACTTGGCAACCGTTGCAGATACCGAGACTCAGCGTGTCGGTGCGCTTGTAGAAGTTTTCGAGTGCCTTTTTAGCCTTTTCGTTCCACACGAAGCCGCTTGCCCAGCCCTTAGCCGAGCCAAGCACGTCGCTGTTGGAGAATCCGCCGCAGAACACAATCATATTCACATCTTCAAGTGTTTCGCGACCGCTCATCAAGTCGGTCATGTGCACGTCTTTCACATCGAATCCGGCAAGGTAGAGTGAATAAGCCATTTCACGGTCGCCATTCACACCCTTTTCACGGATAATAGCCGCCTTGATGCCGGTTTTGCCGTGCTTGAAACCGTTGATGCCCAAGTCTGCTGCCTTACCACTGAAGCCAGCAGGCATACGCCAGCGCAGAGGTTGCTTCTTATAGTTTTCGAAGCGAGCCTTTGCCAATTTGTTGCCGCTTTGCTTGCAGTCGAGCAGATATGAGGTCTTGAACCAAAGGTCGCGCAGATAGTCGATGAAGAACATGTATTCGTCGCCGTTCTGTGTCACGGTCACGGTGCGCTCTTCAGAAGGCTCACCGATGTAGATAAACTTCACGCCACGCTCTGCGAGTTCGCGTTCCACCTTGCCGCATTGGTTGTTTGCCACCTGAATCACAAGAGCAGGATTTTCGGCAAAGAGCACCTTCACGATGTCTTGTTCAGCCATACCGTCGAGGTCGAGGTTCACACCGCCCTTGGTGTTGGCGAAAGTCATTTCAAGCACAGTGGTGAGCAAACCGCCAGCGCTGATGTCGTGTGCTGCCAAGAGTTGCTTGTTTTCCACCAAAGCCTGCACAGCATTGAATGCGTTGGCAAAGTAATCGGCACTCTTCACGCCAGGAGCCTTGTCGCCAAGCAATCCCATAGATTGTGCAAGGGCAGAGCCACCGAGTTGCATGTCGCAGCCAGAGAAATCAATATAGTAGAGACGGCTCTTCTTTTGTTGGAGCACAGGGCTTACGGTTTTCTTCACGTCGCACACCTCACCGCCAGCAGAGATAATCACGGTGCCTGGGGCAATCACCTTCTTGTTGCCGTATTTCTGGGTCATAGAAAGGCTGTCCTTACCGGTTGGAATGTTGATGCCGAGGGAGCAAGCGAAATCGCTACAAGCCTTCACTGCGCGGTAGAGACCAGCGTCTTCACCCTCGTTGCGGCATGGCCACATCCAGTTGGCGCTCAGCGAAACTGCCTTCAAACCGCCATTGAGGTTTGCGCCCACAATGTTGGTCAATGCCTCGGTGATAGAGAGCACAGATCCAGCGGCTGGATCGATAAGACCGGCTTGAGGCGCATGGCCGATAGAAGTGGCGATACCGCTGTTGCCAGTGTAGTCGAGAGCCACCACGCCACAGTCGCTCAAAGGCAACTGAATTTCGCCTTGGCATTGCTGGCGTGCAATCTTACCAGTCACAGAGCGGTCCACCTTGTTGGTCAACCAGTCCTTACATGCCACGCCTTCAATTTGAAGCACGGTTTCGATATATTCGTTGAGTTTTGCAGCGTTGGTTTTCACTGCTTTGTATTTGTGGTGCTTAGTGCTGTCGGTCATTACAGTCTTTGGAGAACTGCCAAACATATCCTTCATGCCCAAGTCGATAGGTTTCACGCCATCGGCTTGCTCAAACACAAAGCGGTCGTCGCCAGTGGTTTCGCCCACCACATAGAATGGAGCGCGCTCGCGTTCGGCAATCTTCTTGATGCGAGCCAAATCCTTTTCCTCAGCCACGAAGCCCATGCGCTCCTGGCTTTCGTTGCCGATGATTTCCTTCGATGAAAGGGTAGGGTCGCCCACAGGCAGAGCAGCCATATCGATGCGTCCGCCAGTTTCTTCCACCAGTTCAGAGAGGGCGTTGAGGTGACCGCCAGCGCCGTGGTCGTGGATAGATACGATAGGGTTGGTGTCGTCTTCTGCCAAGGCACGAATCACGTTGGCAACACGCTTCTGCATTTCTGGGTTGGCGCGCTGCACGGCGTTGAGTTCGATGGCGTTGGCGTATTGGCCGGTGTTCACGCTCGAAACGGCACCACCGCCCATACCGATGCGGTAGTTGTCGCCACCCATCAGCACCACTTTCTCGCCAGCCTTTGGAGTGCCCTTGATAGCGTCGCGCTTATTGGCGAAACCCACACCGCCGGCAAGCATGATCACCTTGTCGTATGCCAATTGGCGTTTTGCTTCCTCGTGCTCAAATGTGAGGAGAGAGCCGCAGATAAGAGGCTGGCCAAACTTGTTGCCGAAGTCGCTTGCGCCGTTTGAAGCCTTGATAAGGATTTCTTCAGGAGTTTGATAGAGCCATGGGCGTGGAGGCATGGTGCAGCGTTCCCAAGCACGTTCTGCTTCGGTGCGAGGGTAACTGGTCATATACACAGCCGTGCCAGCCAAAGGCAAACTTGCGCGTCCACCACCCAGACGGTCGCGGATTTCACCGCCCGAACCAGTGGCGGCACCGTTGAAAGGCTCCACGGTGGTAGGGAAGTTGTGGGTTTCTGCCTTGAGCGAAATCACCGAGTCGATTTCCTTCACTTCGAAGAAGTCGGGTTGGTCGGGATTTACTGGAGCGAATTGCTCAATCTTTGGACCGTCGATAAACGCCACATTATCTTTATAGGCAGAAATCACCTTGTTGGGATATTCCTTGGTGGTCTTTTTAATGAGGTTGAAAAGGCTTGTAGGCATTTCCTCGCCGTCGATGATGAAAGTGCCGCCGAAAATTTTGTGACGGCAGTGCTCGCTGTTCACCTGCGAGAAACCAAACACTTCGCTGTCGGTGAGAGGGCGGCCGAGGCGCTTGCCAAGTCCCTTCAGGTAATCCACCTCTTCGGGGCTGAGAGCCAAACCTTCCGACTTGTTGTAGGCTTCAATATCGTCGATATAAACGATAGGATCCGGCGTACGAGTGATAGTGAAGGTGTCGCTGTCTAATGTGTGGTACACACGTTGCAGCATTTTGTCGTACTTGGGATCCTTTTCTTTTGTGGTTGTGAACTCTTCGATGCGCTCGATGCCGGTCATCGCCATGTTTTGGGTGATTTCGACCGCGTTCGTACTCCAGGGCGTAATCATCTCCTTTCGTGGGCCGATAAACGTGCCTCGTAAAGTGTCGTCCTGCACTTGAATGCCGCCGAGCAGCCATTCTAACTTCTCAAGTTCCTTTGGTGAAAGAGCATGGTCAGCACCTACCGCATAGATGGTGTTTGCTCCTTTTTTAAAGAATGTAATCATAAAAAATTAAGATGGATTACTGTTTAAATCTAAATTCTTCTACAAAGTTAAAGCAATCCACTCGCACTACAAAGCAAAACCGCTATTTTTATTTCACCAACCCCCACACATTATTCTATATAGTCCCCAATCTCCCCAACAAACCAAACTTGTTATAGCGCAATAATTCATCTTGTGTGGACTCGTGTGGGGTGTTGAAAAATTGCGTATGGGCAATTTTGGGGCGGATTTTTCGTTATTATTGTTGATAATGGTTATCTTTGTATGTTATGAAGAAGATTTTTTTACTTATCATAGTGGCTGTGCTGGCTTCGGTATCGGGGTGGGCACAGGTGTCGTTTGTGGGCGGCTCGCACGAGGCTTACGACTTGATTCCGGAGAAAAATACGGGTTTGAACCATATTTATGTACTCTACAACACGCAGGGCGTGGGTATGCAGTATCGGGCGACGAGTGATACGCCTGTGGTGTGGTATAGTTTTGGTAGCCAAGGTGGGGGATATGCCGAGGAAATTTCGGGTATCACTACCGAGGGACGCACCACTACGCTTGCGCAAGTGATTGCTGGGCAGGGCTATATCATTGAGGAAGGCACCAATCGCACCTACGTTTGGGTGGTGAATTATGCTGACCACTACTTGCGCTTCAACAGCATTTCTGTCCTTGCGCCAGAGGATTGTGGCACTGCCACGCTGAGCATCGATGGATCCGCCGACGAAATATCGTACTTCACCATTACTGGTGTGAGAAGGGTGCTGAGCCGTGAAATTAAGTTGAATTTCCGTACGCTCGTATGGGACGAAACCGCCGTTCAATGGACGCAGGTGGATACCACCAATGTGCTCACATCGGTAAAACCACAGTTGGTGATTACCGCTCCGCTGTGCAACACCACATTCCATATCAGCGGCGACCGTTTCCTCAAATTTTGGAACGAAGAAGTGGAAATGGAGAGCGACACCTACACCACCACAGCCGTTGATGTTCGCACCACAGCCATCAAGCAAAAGCGCAACGACGGCACCGATGACAGCGACGACGAAGACAACAACGAGGGCGGCGAAGGTGGCGAAAACACCGATGAAAGCGAGGAATTGGGCGGTTCGGCTCCTGCCACGGTGACATTTAAGGCGTATTGCACCGACGCCGTTGACCACAAAGAGTGGCAAAAGGCACTCGACCCTGATTTTCAGAGCATAGAGGCGCGCTTCAACGATGATGAAGTGGAGCAAACCTTCAACACCACAGGCACATCGTATTGGCGCTTTGTGGGCACGAACCTGCAAGGCGGTTGCGAGGCATACGGCCCCACCTACACCGTGCACATTGGCGAAAGCGAACTGGTTTGTCCAAATGTGTTCTCTCCAGGTTCAACAGAGGGCGTGGGCGACATTTGGAAAGTGAAACACAAGTCGATCGTGGAATTTCACTGCACAATCTTCAACACTTGGGGCAACAAGATATTTGAATTTAGCAACCCCGACGACGGTTGGGACGGCAAATATCGCGGCAAACTGGTGAGCACAGGCGTGTATTACTACGTGATTCAAGCACGAGGCGCCGACGACAAAGTGTATAAGCTCAGTGGCGACATCAACATCCTCCGCTACCGCAAAAACGCCCTGAAGAGCGGCACTACCGTAGTGGAATAAAGGACGATTTGAAATAAACGCAAAACAAGGCTGTGCCGCTATCGATGGTGGCACAGCATTGTTTTACACAATGCGGAATGGGAGATGGTGATGTGGATTTAGGGGAGCACTCAGAGCACTCAGAGCACTTCGCTCTAACATCTAACATCTAATTTCTAATTTCTAACATCTTATTTCTGATTTCTGACTTCTTTTTGTAACTTTGCAAATTATGATTTTCAACGGGAAAGAAACTGAATGTGTGAGTGTGCTTGGCGCACGTGTCCACAATCTGAAAAACATAGATGTGGATATTCCACACTACAAGCTCACCGTGATTACGGGGCTGAGTGGTAGTGGAAAATCGTCGTTAGCGTTCGACACTATTTTTGCCGAAGGACAACGCCGATATTTGGAAACTTTTTCTGCGTACGCGCGAAATATGCTCGGCGTGCTCGAACGCCCTGATGTTGACAAGATTACGGGGCTTAGCCCAGTAATTTCGATAGGGCAGAAAACCACCAACAAAAATCCTCGCTCCACCGTGGGCACCTCTACTGAGGTTTACGACTATTTGCGACTGCTTTTTGCGCGTGCCGCCGATGCCGTGAGTTACACCTCAGGTGAGCGTATGGTGAAATACTCCGTTGAAAAGATACTTTCGATGATTCTCGACAAGTACGACGGCAAGAAAATCTACATTCTGGCGCCACTTGTGAAGAACCGCAAAGGCCACTACAAAGACCTTTTTGAGCAGTACCGAAAGAAAGGGTATATTCACGTGCGCATCGATGGCGAATTGCGTGAAATTACATTCGGCATGAAACTCGACCGCTACAAGAATCACACCGTGGAACTTGTAATCGATCGCTTGAAAGTGGCGCGAAAGGACGAAAAACGCCTCAAAGAAACGGTGGAACTGGCGTTCAGACAGGGCAAAGACCAACTGCTTATCCTCGACGCCGCCACCGATGAAATATCCTATTACAGCAAGACGCTGATGGACCCATCTACGGGGTTATCGTACCTCGACCCGGCTCCGCATAATTTCTCGTTCAACTCGCCACAGGGCGCTTGCCACAAGTGCAAGGGACTGGGTTATGTGAACCTCGTTGACCGCGAGAAAATCATGCCCGACATGTCGCTCTCCATCAAAGAAGGGGGAGTGCTGCCCTTGGGAAAATATAAAAATTCGCTGGTGTTTTGGCAGATTGCCGCCATTTGTGAAAAATATGGCTGCGACATCAACACGCCATTGTCGGAACTTTCTGAAGAAGCCCTCGACGACATCATGAACGGCACCGACGAACGGCTCAACATCAAAACCGAAACGCTGAGCACCAACAACTATTTCCTCACCTACGATGGACTGGTGAAGTATATCGAACTTCAGCAAGACGAATCGGCAGGCTCAAAGGCGCAGAAATGGGCAGGGCAGTTTTATTCGCGTTGTGTATGCCCTGAATGTGGCGGCGCGCGCTTAAACAAGGAGGCTTTGCACTTCTTCATCAACGGCAAAAACATAGCGCAACTTGCGAGTATGGACATCAGCGAACTGCGCGACTGGCTCGGCGATTTGCACAACCACATGGAACCGAAAAAGTGGAAAATTGCCGATGAAATCGTGAAGGAAATCCTTAGCCGACTGAATTTTATGCTTGATGTGGGCTTGGATTATGTGTCGCTTAACCGTTCATCGGCTTCGCTCTCAGGCGGTGAAAGCCAGCGCATCCGTTTGGCCACACAAATAGGCTCGCAACTGGTGAATGTGCTTTACATTCTCGACGAGCCGAGCATCGGGCTGCATCAGCGCGACAGCGAACGCCTCATAGCGTCGCTGAAAAAACTGCGCGACGAGGGCAACACCGTGATAGTGGTGGAGCACGACAAAGACATGATGCTCAATGCCGATTATATTGTGGATATAGGCCCCAAAGCGGGGCGTAGAGGCGGTAATGTGGTGTTTGCGGGCACTCCTAAGCAAATGCTCAAAGAAAGCACGCTCACCGCTGATTATTTGAGCGGATTGAAGAAGATAGAGATACCGAAGGTGCGCCGTTCGGGCAATGGCGACGTGATAAGGCTCCGTGGCTGCAATGGGCACAACCTCAAGAATGTGGACGTTGATTTCCCTTTGGGCACGTTTATTTGCGTGACAGGCGTATCGGGCAGCGGTAAATCGTCGTTGGTCAACGGCACGCTTCAGCCCATCATCAGCCAAAAGTTGTATCGCTCGCTCACCGAGCCGCTCCCTTACAAGAGCATCGAGGGCTTGGAGCATATCGACAAGGTGGTGACCGTTGACCAGTCGCCACTGGGTCGCACGCCGCGCTCCAATCCAGCCACCTACACAGGCGTGTTTACCGACATTCGCAATTTGTTTGTGAACCTGCCAGAGTCGAAGATCCGTGGTTACAAGCCCGGACGCTTCTCATTTAACGCCAAGGGTGGCAGATGTGAGGTTTGTAATGGAAATGGCTATAAAACGGTGGAAATGAATTTTTTGCCCGATGTGCTCGTGCCATGTGAGGTGTGTGGCGGAAAACGCTATAACAGAGAGACTTTGGAGGTGAAATTCAAGGGAAAATCGATTGCTGATGTCCTTGACATGACGATAAATCAAGCCGTAGAGTTTTTCGATGCAATTCCTGCGATTCTCAACAAGATAAAAGTGCTGCAAGAAGTGGGGTTGGGCTATATCAAACTTGGCCAGCCATCGAGCACTCTTTCGGGCGGAGAATGTCAGCGTGTGAAACTCGCCGCCGAACTCTCGAAAAAAGACACGGGGAAAACGCTTTACATTCTCGACGAACCAACCACTGGTCTGCACTTTGAAGATATTAAGATACTTTTATCGGTGCTTGATAGATTGGTCCAAAAACGAAATACGGTAATCACCACCGACCACAATTTAGATGTGATCAAGTGCGCCGACTATATTATTGATCTCGGGCCAGAGGGTGGCAGAAATGGCGGACAAATCGTGGCTTTTGGCACTCCAGAAGAAGTGGCTGAGAATCCAAATTCCATTACTGCCCGATTCTTGAAAAAAGAGTTATCAGAAAAATGATGCGATTTTTGCGTCAGAAAATTCAAAATTCACCGATTTTTGCGTGATTTGACGACGTGAAAAGTGATTTAAATGCCCTCACAGGGCTGTTTGGCGCACTTTTGCCGTGAAAAACCACCTATTTTACATTTTTCTGAAGCATCAAGCTGTTTACATGTTTGCATACACTATCATGTGGCGTAACCTATTTGTTTATCAAAAGGTTACGCCATATATTTTTGCCGTGGATTTCCCTCTGAGAATTGATTAGAATTTGATTTTGTGAACGAATGATGGATTTGATTGAAAAAAATGGCAGGAGAATGAGTTGAGCGAAAACATCGCAGAAAATGGTAAAATTACCGCCGTTTGTTTATGAATTTAAATTACAAAATCCACCGATTAATTCGTAAAACCACATCGTATTTTGCAAAATGAAATAGAGCGTTTTCGTTTGTTTTTCGGTTTGCGTTTTGAAAGCGAAATGGTGTGCTGGAGAATTAACGATTAAATCGTTTACAAACACATTAAAAATAAGGGTTAACAATTATTTACAATAAGTGTAAACCGCTAAAATCCAATTAAATAAATACTAAATTATGAAGTTATGATTTATGGTGATTTTTGTGTCAGGATGGGTGATTTGCCGTGAAGTGTTGTTTTGTACAAAATAATATATTGTGTATCAGTCTAATAATCTATATAAATTAAAGTTGTAATATAATATAATTGTGAAATATGGATTTTGGATATGTGAATCGGGTGTTTTGAATGTTGAATTGAGTATTTTGGTTGTTTATTTTACGATATTTGCTATTTACAAATTCATTATTTAGATTTACGTCGATAAATTTGTGTTTTTAAATAATTGTTTATACATTTGCAAACTCAATTTTTAGTAGATTTTTACTGTTTGCAATTATGGACATAGTTTCTCGCCTAAAATTTTTCTTAAGTCATAATGGAATTTCTAATTCCACATTCGCCGACACTTGCGATATTCCCCGTCCCACTCTATCGCAGTTGCTCAATGGGCGCAACAAAAAAGTAAGTGATGAACTCATCACTAAAATTCATAATGCCTATCCAGCTCTTAATATAATGTGGCTTATGTTTGGCGACGGAGATATGTTTGTTCCAAATGCGAACTCTGTGCCCTCGCCCACCGTGGCTCAACCCTCTGAGAATTTAGAAAATTCCATGGCATCGGAAGTTGATCAGGAATCTCGCACACCCTATATGACCTCTATTTCATTCGGTGATGATGAGTCGTCGTACCAGCCCACCACACCGCCACCCACGCCTGTGGCGGCCATCTCGGCAGCCTTGCAAACTATGGCGAAAAAAACTACTAAACCAGCAGAGGAAAAAGGCGTGAATGTGGCACCTGTGGAGCGCCGTGTGACTTCAATCATGGTATTCTATAGTGATAACAGCTTCGAGGAATTTATCCCCCGCAGCAGCCGCTAAGCATCATTCTCAGGAATACTCCTATCAAATTCTATCATATATGCCCAGTTTCGGGCGGTGAAATCGAAGAAAAGGCCCAAAAGCAAGTCGCTTTTGAGCCTTTTCTGATTTCATATGGTGCGGGCTGTGGATAAAAACGACCGTATAGCCGTTTTAAGCCCCTTTGAGGGCGCGAAAGGCGAATGGGTGAGTTACACCTCCATTCCGCCGATTAATTCGCGAACGCTCGCTATTTGGTGGCGTTTCAAATAATCTTCAATGTAGTCGATAGCCTTAACCGTCACTTGTGGGTCAACGAAGTTGGCTGTGCCAATCTGCACGGCGGTGGCACCGGCAAGGAGGAATTCGATGGCATCGCGGCCACTTGCAATGCCGCCAAGTCCCACAACAGGCACTTTCACGGCGTTGGCCACCTGCCAAACCATTCTCACCGCAATAGGGCGAATGCAAGGTCCCGACAAGCCGCCTGTGATGGTAGAGAGCATTGGTTTGCGCTTCTCCACGTCGATAGCCATGCCCAGGAAGGTGTTGGTGAGCGACACAGCATCAGCGCCAGCTGCCTCCACGGCGCGTGCAATTTCGGTGATGTCGGTCACGTTTGGCGTGAGTTTCACAATCATTGTTCCGTCGTAGGCTTTGCGTACGGCGCTTGTCACGCTCTCCGCACCGCTGCATGTGGTGCCGAATCCCATACCGCCCTGCTTCACGTTGGGGCAAGAGATGTTGATTTCCACGGCTGCCACTTTGTCGAGAGGGCTGAGTTTTTCGCACACAGCCACATAATCGTCGATGCACGAACCGCTCACATTCACTATCACTCGTGTGTCAAGGTCTTTGATACGGGGATAAATGTGCTCGATGAAGTAATCCACGCCTTTGTTCTGGAGCCCTACGGCGTTGAGCATACCGCTCGGGGTTTCTGCCATACGAGGATAAGGGTTGCCCTCGCGATGGTGGAGCGTGGTGCCCTTCACAATGATGCCTCCAAGGCGGTTCAAATCGATAAAATCGGCGAATTCTTCGCCATATCCAAAGGTTCCCGATGCAGTCATAATCGGGTTTTTCAACTTCAGTTTTCCAATTTCAACGCTTAAATCTACCATTTCAATCGATTTATATTAAATACAGGACCTTCTTTACATACACACACATGACCGCTGTCGGCGGTGTCTTCCACGCAGCACAAACAAGCGCCCAAACCGCAAGCCATCATATTTTCGAGCGACACCTCGCAGTCGATGCCCTTGCTCTTGGCAATGACAGCCACGGCTTTCATCATGGGTTGAGGACCGCAGCAAGCGATGTGGTCGATGGGAGAATTGAGGATGGAATGTTGGGTAACGAATCCCTTTTCGCCCTCAGAACCGTCTTCGGTGGAGATATACACCTCGCCCCAACGCTTAAACTCGTCGAGCAGCAGCAAGTCGCTTGCCGAGCGTGCGCCAAGCAGAAATCTCACCTTTTTGCCAAGTTTAGAGAGCGCTTTGCCCAGCTGGAGCAATGGAGCGACGCCCACGCCGCCACCTATGAGCATCATTTCGCCAGCGAACGAGCAACTGAAGCCGTTGCCAAGTGGCATCACAAGGTTGAGCGTTTCGCCCACTCGTGTTGCCAAAAGCGATGCTGTGCCCTCACCAGCCTTGCGTATGAGCAGCCAGAGCTGATTTCGCTCTTCATCCACATAGCAGATGGAGATAGGACGGCGGAGGAAAGTGGTTTTTGAATGAGGAACTTCCACCTGAACAAACTGTCCGGGGTGCGTGTCAGGCATTGTGCCTGATTGTGGAGTGAGTTTGAGCAGTCCGTAAAGAGGGGAGATGCTCAGATTTTCGCTCACTATAAAATCCATTTCAGTCATTGTCTTGATAGCATAATTAATGGTTGCTGCACAAATTTACGAAATAGTTTTCATTCCATTTCAAAAAACGCCAATATTTATTTGCGCGTATGGCAGGCATTGGGCGGTTGTTAGTGGGGAATACTATTTTTGCTATTCGTAACAAATTGTTAGTAATCAAAATGATAGCATTGGTCTGAAGTGATGGTATGTTAAATTCGTGATTCATCATAACGTAGGGACATGCCTTTGGCATGTTTCCTGTGTGTTGACGCATTGTCGATTTGCTATTGAAACATGCCGAAGGCATGTCCCTACGTTTGGGCGTTATCGTTTTTGGGGGGCACAGTCCATTACCGCCATTCTATTTGCGCATACCTTCGATGATGTTCAGCATTTTGATGGTGGCTTGGAAGGCGGCTTCTATTTGGTCCACCTCCAGGCCGCGCGTCTTGATGATGTGGCCATTGTAGTTCCAGGTGATGTTGGTCATCACCAGCGCGTCGGTGCTGCCGTGGGGTGGAATGCTTACCGTGTAGTTGGTGAGTCGAGGCATTTCCCGCTTCAGGTTATCTTTGTAAATCTTCTTCACCGCTTTGATAAACGCGTCGAACTGGCCATCGCCGAATGCGCTTTGCTCGTATTCCTTGCCTTCGATTTCGAGTTTCACAGTGGCGGTGGGGTGCAATCCGTGCGACATAGTGAGCGAGTAGTTCACAATTTTCACCTTGTTGATTACCGAGTCGCGCTTCACGATATCTGCCACGATGTAGGGCAGGTCGTCTTGCGTCACAATCTCCTTTTTATCGCCCAATTGAACGATTCTTTCGGTCACTTTCTGCACATATTTCTTGCCCAGCTGAATGCCCAGTTCCAGCAAATTCTCGGTGATACTTGCCTCGCCCGACAGTTTACCAAGGGCGTATTCACGTTTGCGGCCGAAGCGTTCGGGCAGCAGGCTGTTGTAGTAGAGTTCGTTTTTCCTGTCGCCGTCGGCATGTACGCCAGCGGTTTGTGTAAACACATTCTCGCCAATGATAGGCTCGTTTTGCGCCACCACCACACCAGAGAACGATTCCACGATGTGGCTCACGGTGTAGATTTGCTTTTCGTCGATGCCCGTGGTCATGTGCAGCATGTCGTGCACCATAGGCACCACCGAAGCCAGCGGAGCATTGCCGGCGCGCTCGCCCAGACCGTTGATGGTGCAGTGAATGCCCTTTATGCCCACCAATCCAGCGGCAAAAGCGTTGCTTGTGGCAAGGTCGTAGTCGTTGTGGGCGTGGAAGTCGAAATGCAGAGCAGGGTAGCGGTTCACCATACGCTTGCAGTATTCATACACCTGATTAGGATTCATGATGCCGAGCGTGTCGGCAAGCATAAATCGCTCAATGGGCAGGTGCTGCAGCGTGTCCATCAGTTTATACACATAGTGCTTGGAGGCGCGTATGCCATTCGACCAGTCCTCAAGATACAGATTCACCTTCAGCCCCTTGGCGTGCGCCAAGTTCACTTCCCTCACGATGTCGGCGCAGTGCTGTTCGAGCGTTTTGCCCAGTTGAAGGTTGCAGTGCCTTTCCGAGCCCTTCACCAGCAGATTGATCACCTTGCCGCCCACCTTGTTCACCCATTCCACCGATTTACCGCCGTCGATAAATCCCAGAATTTCGATACGCGAGAGTTGGCCATTGTCGGCAGCCCATTGGCAAATCGCCTTTGCCGACTCGAATTCACCGATGGAAACGTGGCAACTGCCAATCTCGATGCGAGGCACACGCAGATTGGTGAGCAGCATACGCGATATGCTCAGCTTCTCAGCTGTAGAGAAGCTCACACCGGAGGTTTGCTCGCCATCACGCAGTGTGGTGTCGAGAAGCTCGATATGCCCAACAGCCTCGTTAGGCTTCGGCCGTGTGTCAAGTATTTTACCAAACAGTGAACTCATAAATTACCCCACAAAGTTACACTTTTTTTAGTAAAATACACATAGGGGGGAGAAGTTAAAGAAGAGAAGTTAAGAAGTTAAAGAATAGAAGTTAAGAAGTTAAAGAAGTTAAGAAGTTAAGACGATACCTTCGCCTTTTGAAATGATGGGCGTTTTTTTTTGGGGGCGTCCGACCAGTCTGACCAGTCTGACTCGTCTGGCTTGTCTGACTTGTTGGGCTTGTCTGGCTTGCCGGGCTTGTCTGACTGGTTGGGGGGCTCTGGCTTGGTGCCTTGTTGGCTTTCTTTGAGGGGGAATTTATTCTTGGAGGAATGGGAAAACGCCGCCGCACAGGTCGTAGAAGCGTTTGAAAAGGGTTTTGAGCTTCTCTGTTACGCTGAGTTTCTTCGCTTCTCTGCTGTTGCCGGCTCCAAAGAGGGGCATAGGGGGCAATATGCTCGCAATGCCTGTGCCCGATTCCCGAATTTCACCATCACGGAACGCCTGTTGCAGAAATTCTATCGTAAGTTCGGGTTTCAGTTTTTCCGAAGAAATGAGTTCCTGCACCTCATTGGTGAGTTTTTGGCGCACATACATAGTCCATTCGTCGTTGATGTTGCTTCCTGCCGATGCATTTCTTACAAACTGCATAATCAGGTCTTCCTTGTCGCGAAGGTCGGGGGTGGCGGCTATTGATTTCCTGATTTTCACCTCAAGTTCGGTGTCGTGCTTTGAATCGCCATTCTTCTGCGCCACGAGGAACAGAATGAAGTCGATGTTGATTTCCACCGATTTCACCAGCTCAATTTCAAACACGATGTCGTCGTTCACATCGGCGGCTTCAACCTTTATCCTACGGCGATATTTTTCGTATAAGTCGAGGTAAATGCCTTGATAATCTTTGAATTGCTCGTCGGTCAGAATTTCTTTGCCATTAAATTGGTCGAAGCTTTGCAAGATGTTGCGCAATCGCAGAATTGCGCCCCACAGCCTGATAAACTCCTTCTCCGCCTTTTCGCCAATAATCATTTCGCTCAGAGGGAAATTAACCAGCAAATCATCTTTCACGAATGATTGATAGCCGCGCACGTCTGTGCCATCATCTTTCGTGTAGCCAAAGTAGTATTCGTCGAACGTTTTCATCAGCACCAGTCCGCCAGCCTCCTTGTCGCCAAAGAGTTCGAGAGCCGCATTGGTGGCGTGTTCAAGGTTGCGGAAGCAAACTATGTTGCCAAAGCTTTTTATGCTGTTCAAGATGCGGTTGGTGCGCGAATAAGCCTGTATCAAGCCGTGCATTCTCAGGTTTTTATCCACCCAAAGCGTATTGAGCGTGGTGGCGTCAAATCCGGTGAGGAACATATTCACCACTATGAGCAAATCAATCTCACGATTTTTCATGCGCAGCGACACATCTTTATAGTAGTTTTGGAATTTCTCTGCCGAAGTGTCGTAGCTCGTTCCAAACATTTCATTATAGTCGGCAATGCACATATTCAGGAAATCGCGGCTCGATTGGTCGAGGTCTTCGGTGCTTTCAGAATTTTCGTCAGCCCCAAAGTCTTCTTCCGCCTCATTGGGCGCATAGCTGAAAATGGTGGCAATCTTCAGTCGCCGATTTGAGGGAAGCGCTTCCATTTGTCGCTTAAACTCCGTGTAGTAGAGTTTCACAAACGGAATGCCCGCCACAGCGAAAATGGAGTTGAAGCCTTGCAGTTTGGTTTTCACCTTCTGTTCTTCCACATCCTTTTTTGCGCTTGCCACCTCGCTGATATTGGTGAGTTTGCTGAAATCGTAGTGCTGATAATTGCGCTTCGTTTTTTGTGCGAAGTGGTCGAGAATGTATTTTGTGATAAAACTGATTCGCTTAGGGTCTTTGAAAATCTTGTCTTGGTCGATGGCAGGCACCGATTCCTGCTTGATTTCGTCGTCGGGGCGCAGCGTGCGGATATAATCCACACGGAATGGCAGCACATTGCCGTCGCGAATGGCATCCACAATGGTGTAGCTGTGCAGGCGGTCGCCAAAAGCGCCCTCGGTGGTGGTGAACTCCACGTTGCGTATGACACTGGCATTGTCGGGGAATATCGGTGTGCCTGTGAAGCCGAACATGTGGTATTTCTTGAATTTCTTCACAATGGCCTTGTGCATATAGCCAAACTGCGAGCGGTGGCACTCGTCGAAAATCATCACCACGTGCTGGTTGTAAATTTTGTGCTGTGGGTTTCGTGAAATGAAATTGCTCAGCTTTTGAATGGTGGTGATAATGATACGGCAATTCTCGTCGTTGAGCTGGCGAGTGAGCACAGCGGTAGAGGTGTTGGAGTTGGCTGCGCCCTTCTCAAAGCGGTCATACTCCTTCATGGTTTGATAGTCGAGGTCTTTGCGATCGACCACAAAGAGCACCTTCTCTATTTCCTCCATGCTCGATGCCAGGCGAGCCGTCTTGAATGAGGTGAGCGTTTTTCCCGAACCGGTGGTGTGCCAAATGTAGCCACCGCCCTCACGCTTGCCCCAATTTTTCTGGTAGCTTGCTGTGCGTATGCGCTGAATGATGCGCTCCGTGGCGGCTATTTGGTAAGGGCGCATCACCATCAGCATTTCCTCGGCGGTAAACACGCAGTATTTGGTGAGCACATTCAGCAGCGTGTGCTTGGAGAGAAACGTTTGTGTGAAGTTGATGAGGTCGCGTATAGGCTCATTGTCGAGCAATGCCCAATACGAGGTGAATTCATACGAGTTGCTTGTTTGTTTTTTGCTTCCCTTGCCCTGTTGCTTCACATGGCTGTAGCGAGTGGTGTTGCTGTAATATTTAGTGAGTGTGCCATTCGAGATGACGAAAATCTGCACAAACTCAAACAGTCCGCACCCTGCCCAAAACGATTCACGATTGTAACGCCGAATTTGGTTGAAGGCTTCGCGCACTTCCACACCACGGCGCTTCAGCTCCACATGCACCAGTGGCAAACCGTTGACAAGGATAGTTACATCGTAGCGGTTTTCGTGGCTGCCGCCCTCAGGCACATACTGGTTGATTACCTGAAGCGAATTGTTGTGGATATTCTCTTTGTCGATGAGATACACGTTCAGAAACGACCCATCGTCGCGAGTGAGCACCTTTTTATGGTCTTCTTGAATGGTGCGGGTTTTCTCCACGATGCCCTCGTTGGGATTGCCGAGGTGCTGTTTGAAAAACGACTCCCACTCCTTGTCGGAGAACTGGATTTGATTGAGTTTTTCAAGTTGCGTACGCAAGTTGGCTATCAGGTCGGCTTCGCACTTGATAGGCAGATATTCGTAGGCTTGGCGCTGAAGTCGCTCGATGAAATCGGCTTCCATAGCCGCTTCGCTCTGGTATTGGGCTGAGCTGTAATCGCCTGCTTCAAATTCGGCAACCACGGTCGATTCCGTGTTTTCTGAAACCATGTCGTATTTCATAATCAATGCTTTTTTTAGGTTGGTTGATGGAATTGGTCAGACCAGTCTGACGTGTCTGATTAGTCGGATTTTTTGGATTTGGTGGGTGGATTTATGCTTTGGTGGGTGCGGTATTGTGTGCGGGATGCATACATTTGCTCGCGGATACCGCCTTTTTGCAGGAATTGGCTCATGCCGTTAATTTCTTAAAAGTCAATAATTTATTTCTATAATATTCGTATTGGTCTTTAACTGCGGCTATTTCGGCAGGCAAACCATTTGTGAGGTCGTTGACCAAAGTCTCAAACCTGTCAAGAATCGCAACAATCTTTTCTTGCAATTCAAGTGGGGGAATGGGAATGCGAATATTCTTTAATTCTGCCATTGGGATGCTTTGAACTGTTCCTCCTGCAACCTTCTTCATAATAGAATCGTGTATGCGTCTTGATTCGAGAATATATCTTAAATATTGAGATGAGACAATATTTGGTTTAGGTTTAATTGAGTAAACGCCTTCTTTAATATTCCAATTAATAGGAGTATGACGAACAACTGCAACTTGCCCAATAGTTCCTGTTCCAGAGAAAAGAACATCCCCTGTTTCTAAATTTGAACGATTATTGCATAATCTTAAAGCCTCTTTATTGATACGGTCGGTCTTTTCTGAAAAAACAATTCTGCCATTTCTGATTTCACGAATTGTTACATAATAACCTTCAGAATCAGGAGTGTTAAGTTTAAAGAATTTTCTGGGGTTAAGACCAGTGTTAATTGATGTGCAGATTTCTCCCAATTTCTTCCATTCGATTTTGTAATTATGCCCCCCCCAGATGGTTACACCATCTTTTTGCTCATCATCGGTCCCGCAGCCGTAGGCGGAGGGATTGAAGGTGAGTAAAAGATTGCGATAATATTCATATTGTTGTTTTCTTGCTTGCAGCTCCGCTTGCAGCTCCGCTGCGTAATCCGAAAAGCTATCAAGAATCCTCACAATCTCTTCCTGAACCTCAATAGGTGGAACAGGAAAGGGCATTTTCTTTAACTTGTCCATATCAACCGATGCAAAACCTGACACGTTAGTATTTCTTTTGCAAAAATCATCTACTATAAACATATAATAGTAAATAAATTTGGTTACCAGCAAGTTAGACAGCGATTTACGAACCTTGAGGTTCGTAAATTGCTGATTCGCAAGCGAATCAGCAATTATCAGTGCGTGTTCACCGATAGTGGCAGTAGTTGCAAGAATGAAAGAATTGGCCTCAAAAAGGCCTTTTCCCTTAATAGCGGAGGGAGTGATATGCTGTATGGAATCGGAAAGAATTCTGCCATTTTCCCTAATATCATCCATTCTGAACCAAGGAATTGTACCACCTTCCCAAAAATCAGGGTTGTTTTTTGACGGAGTGTAACCATTTCGCATTTCAAAGACCTTCCCCAGTGGTTTAAATTCCACTCCGTTTGGGCAAAGCTTGTTGATTAGTTCTTGTAGTTTACTCATACGGCAGTTTAGTTTTCGAGTTCGGCGATGATTTTGTCTATCTCTGTGCGGAGTTTGTTTTCGTGCGCCACGATTTTGCGAATGTGTTCGTTTAGCTCCTTGATGTCGATTTTTGGTCGAGTGTCCTCTGCCTCCACATAACTGCTCACCGAAAGGTTGTAGTTGTTTTCAGCCACAATTCTATTGTCGATAAGGGCAGAGAAATGCTTCACTTCGCGGCGTTCGGCAAATTCGGCAACAATGGCATCGATGTTTTCGGGCGAAAGTTTATTCTTGTTGCCCTCGTGCACAAAGAGCTGTGAGGCATCGATAAAGAGCGTTTTGTTCTCCTTCTTCGACTTTTTCAGCACTATGATGCAAGTGGCAATGCTCACACCGAAAAACAGGTTTTGCGGTAGCTGAATCACGGTGTCAACATAATTGTTGTCGATAAGATATTTGCGAATTTTCTGCTCTGCGCCACCGCGATAAAGCACGCCGGGAAACTCCACGATAGCCGCGGTTCCCTCGGTGGAGAGCCACGAAAGCATGTGCATGGTGAAAGCCAAGTCGCTCTTGCTTTTCGGTGCCAGCACACCAGCTGGGGCAAAGCGAGGGTCGTTGATGAGCGTGGCATCGTCGGAACCAATCCATGGTTTTGAATAGGGTGGGTTGGAAACTATGGCATCGAATGGCTCATCGCTCCAGTGGTAAGGCTCAAGCAGCGTGTCGCCATTGCGGATGTCGAAGTCGGAATAGTTGATGTCGTGCAAAAACATATTGATACGGCACAGGTTGTAGGTGGTGATATTTAGCTCCTGTCCGAAAAATCCCTTTTTCACATTGTGCTTGCCCAGAATTTTAGCAAATTTCAGCAAAAGCGAGCCCGATCCACATGCGGGGTCATATACCTTATTCACATATTCACGGCCGTGGGTCACGAGGCGAGCAAGAAGTTCGGCAACTTCTTGTGGCGTGTAGTATTCGCCACCCGATTTGCCGGCATTTGAGGCGTACATCGCCATCAAAAACTCGTAGGCATCGCCGAAAATGTCGATTTGGTTGTCTTGATAGTCGCCTTTGAGGTCGATATTGCCAATATTGTTGAGAATTTTAGTGAGCTGCTCGTTGCGCTTATCCACGGTGCCACCGAGCTTGTTGGAGTTCACATCGATGTCGGCGAAAAGTCCTTTCAAGTCGCTTTCGCTTTCGGTGCCAATGGCAGAAGCCTCGATGGCTTTAAACACCGAGTCGAGCGTCACGTTGAGGTTAGGGTCGGTTTTGGCATTCTTGCGCACATTGCAGAAAAGCTGTGAGGGAAGAATGAAAAATCCCTTTTCGTGCACCAGCTGATGGCGAGCCGCTTCAGCTTCCTCGTCGGAGAAATCGGCATATTCGAATCCCTCCATGCCAGCTTCGGCTTGCAGGCGATTCACATAATTGGTGATATTTTCAGAAATAAATCGGTAGAAAAGAATGCCGAGCACGTAGCTCTTGAAATCCCAGCCGTCAACCGAGTTGCGGAGGTCTTCGGCGGTAGCCCAAATGGCTTTGAAAAGTTCTTGCTTCTGCTGTATGCTTGTAGCCATATTGTGAGAAATTTTGATTAATAGTTATTAGTTAGTTGTGTGTGTATAATTGTTTACTCCACAAATTTACAAAAAATATTGGGTTAAATTGTTCTCCTAATTAATATAATGAGGATGGGCTATTTTTCTTGTTTATTTACATTTTTGCCGTAGATGGTGGCGAAGTCGGTTTTCATTGAGATTGTGGTCCAGTTTTTAGCGTCGCACGACGATTTCATTTTTGCTGCTTTTGTAGGGTTGCCGTACTCGCGCACCACATCGTCGGCGAGCACGCAAAACGCCATGCTGGGGTAGTGGTTGTTTGTGACCGTGTATTCAAACATGCTGAAGTCGCCCGATGAATTGCCAAAAGCCAAAATCGGTTTTATGCCTATCTCGCGCACAATGGCGCTTACCTTGTTCATCTTCAAGTTTTTCACATACATAGCGCCGCGCACCACATCGTCGGTAGGCTTGAACGAATAGTCCCAACCCTCTTTATTGCCTTGCGAGGTGGCGTAGGTGTAGATGTCGGAGCCTATGATGTGGTTGCGGCCAAACGCCAACGCACCATCGGCATAGGCGCGTGTCACCTGACGCTCGCTGCCTGAAATCACGTAGGTGGTGAAGCCGTTGGCTGCTAAATATCCCACCACTTCAGCCATGGGCAAGTAGATGGCTTCGCCCCACTGCAAATTGGTCATGCCATCAACTGGCGTTTTCATAAATTCAATTGCGTAATCGCGATACTGTTCATTCGTCATGCCGGCAAACACCTCGTTTTGCGCGATTGCCTCTGTCCACATCATATCGCCAGGCACCGAGCGAGCGTACACAGCCTTCTTAATGGTGTCGGCGGTGGCAATCTGCTCTTTCGTGGCGTGGTAAGTGGAGTCGTCGTACACACGGTGCAAATACATCATCCATTCAAAATACGATGGGGCGGTTTCGCACACGAGCGTGCCGTCGAGGTCAAACACCGCCACGCGGTCGGACTGTGGCACAAAGCCATCGCTCTGCGGATTGGTCACACGCTCCACAAAGTTCTTGAGTTTTGCCAAAGGCACGCTGCCCTCCGTCCAGTAGCAAAACTTGCCTTCTGCGCCCACATTTTGCCCAATTTTGGCGATTTCATCGCGCGTTTCGGCCATCACATCGGCAGCCAAAGCCATCGCCGCCACACTCACTAACAATAATATCGTTTTCTTCATTACGTTCAAAAATTTAACCCAAATCGGTCATTAGGGCTTGTGGTATTTCGGAATTTTAGAAGAATGGATTTTGCTTGCCTTTTAATGAGTGATAGCGAACTATTACGAATTAAAAACAAGCAAAAGGCATCTTATTAAAACCGAAAGACCGCAAGAAGTAATATGAAAAATTCTTACACGGCCTAATGACCGATTTGGGTTTGACATTTTTCACACCACAAAATTACAAATTATTCCCCACACCACCCAAATGCAGTGTGCCCGAAGAAAACTAACTCCACAAAAAAAGCCCCACATCAGTGAGGCTTTTGCGTAGTAAACAATCATTTTTTAGAGAAAACGGCTGCCGCAAGTGTTTTATTTTTGTGAAAAATAGGGGTGGGGATTGAATTTCTTGGACTTTTTACTATTATTGTATGTGAATTTAAAATTGGTTTGATTATGAAAAGAGTGCTTTTTGTTCATGGGTTTCGAGGTTCTGCATATGGGAGAGGTTATAAACGAGTTTTAAATGCGCTGCCGGAGGGGTATAAGTTGTTTTCAATTGATTATGATGAGGCAGACTGTTCGCACGCAAGGGAGCAAATTTTGAATTTTATTGACGAATTCAAGATTGATTTGGTGATTGGTTCGAGCCTTGGGGGATTTATCACTTTGACTTTAAATGGGATTCCGAGATTTGTCATCAATCCATGTTGGGATCCACCAGTAGAACTGTGTAAACTGGTGGAGCAAGATGCTGCTTTTACGAAGATGATAAAGACATATATGCCGTATGAAATATGGATAGCAAAGTCTGTTAATTATCAAGAGAAGATGCTTGTGAAAGGCTTTTTTGGAAAGTACGATGAATTGTTCGGCACTAAGTATGTGGAAGATTTTTCGGGTTATTATAGCAGTTATGAGATGATTGACAGCGGGCATCATCTTTCAGAAGAAGGCGCAAAGCAAATTTTTAAGAACATTGACGATTACTGGGAAAGTGTGCGAATTTTGAAAAACATGCAAAAAGCAAACGATGATATTATTTCTAATGTTTTAGATTAATGGATTAAAATCGGGAATGGGGGATAGGGTGCGCTGCGGTTCAATTTATTGTGTAAGTTGTGTTAAATGTGGCACTTTTGGTGGCAATGAGTAGGATATGTGTAGAGATTCTTGTACCTTTGCATCACTATTTCGAACTTTATGATGGAAAAGCATAAGAGAACGAATAGATACACAAAGCCACACACAAGGTTGGGGGACGACGAGGCTAAATATTTGAGCTTGCTTTAGGTTTTAGCTAAGTCGCAACCAACTCTGCCGTTAAATGGCAAAAGAAACAAACTTATAGTTTGATTTTATGAATAATGTCAATGTGAAATTGGCGCAATCACTCAGGTTGATGATGGCCAACAGTGACATAAAGTAGAGAATGAAAATGACGCAGGATTGCTCGCTTCTATCTTCTACAGCCGACGTGAACGACGTGTATAACAACAAGCGTTTACCAAAGGGCATCCATATAGTCGGGACTGGCGAATCGGTCTCGAAAGTGGGAGAAATAGCTGGTTATGAAGATGCGGCATGTGCAGTAAAGCCAGAAAGGGAGAGTGCCGCACGAAGCGAAGATGAAAGCGTCGATGCCAAAATCGAAATACCCAGTACACCAAAAATGGAAGCGGCTCCATGGGGCTATATCTTCATACAGCACATGTCGGCGGCAGTTTTTGAAAAGAATCTCGAAAATCGAAATCTTTTGGGCGATTTCAAGCCGAAGTGTTTCGTACACCGCACAGTTAGATACAAAGACAAACCCGACGGAAAAGGCGTGGTGAAAACGGAAAAGCCTACCGTAAACGGGCTTGTGTTCTTGCAGGGCACTACCAATCAGTTGAGGACATTCCTGAAACTCAACTTTCCTCAGTATTATCTGGTGAACAACTGTAGCACCAAAAAGCCCGCATCAATCCCCGACAGCGTGATGCAACCATTCATGGCAGTGATGCAAAACGAGCCAGAGCGGTTGACATTCATGCGCGAGCCATTTGAGCGATTTGCCAAAGACCACGTGAGGCTCCGCGTGCTCACAGGCCTTTTTAAAGGGCAGGAGGGCTATGTGGTGCGTGTGAAGCGCGACCGCCAGTTGGTGATGAACATTGGCGGATTTGCCGTGGCGGTGAACAATGTGCACAACGAGGACTTCGAGATAGCGGAATAGCCCTCATTTCAATTGATACTATAGTAATCTGAAAAATATATGCGTGAATTTAATGAAATTAAGGTAGCCGTGGCTGGTACGGGCTACGTGGGACTGAGCATAGCTACATTGCTATCGCAGCACCATCATGTAACAGCAGTGGACGTGATTCCTGAAAAGGTGGAAAAGTTGAACAACCGTATTTCGCCCATTCAGGACGATTACATCGAAAAGTATTTGGCCGAGAAGCCATTGAACCTTGTTGCCACCCTCGACGGCAAGGCAGCCTACGCCGATGCCGACTTTGTGGTGATCGCTGCCCCCACCAACTACGACCCTGTGAAGAATTACTTCGACACAAGTCATGTGGAAGAGGTAATCGACCTGGTGCTGGAGGTGAACCCCGATGCAGTGATGATTATCAAATCGACCATTCCGGTGGGCTACACCCGCAACCTCTACTTGAAGTATGCGCAGAAAGGCGTGAAGAAGTTCAACCTCTTGTTCTCGCCCGAATTCCTTCGCGAGAGCAAGGCGCTCTACGACAACCTTTACCCAAGCCGCATCATCGTGGGCTATCCAAAAATTATCGACAAACCCGAATTTGAGGCGGAAAACAAAGCTATCCAATCGGTTACCGATGTGGAGATGCTGAAAGAGGCTGCCAAGACCTTTGCCGCGCTCTTGCAAGAAGGTGCCATCAAGGAAAACATCGACACCCTGTTCATGGGCATGAAGGAAGCCGAGGCTGTGAAGCTTTTCGCCAACACCTATCTCGCGCTTCGCGTGAGCTACTTCAACGAGCTTGATACCTATGCAGAAGTAAAGGGTCTTGACTCAAAAGCCATCATCGAGGGCGTAGGTCTTGACCCACGCATCGGTACACATTATAATAACCCATCATTTGGCTACGGCGGCTACTGCCTCCCAAAAGACACCAAGCAGCTGCTCGCCAACTATCAGGACGTGCCACAAAACATGATGTCGGCCATCGTGGAATCGAACCGCACCCGCAAAGACTACATCGCCGACGCAGTGCTCCGCAAAGCAGGCTATTACTCGGAAAATGGTCAGTGGGACGCAAGCAAGGAACATTCGTGTGTAATCGGTGTATATCGCTTGACGATGAAATCTAACAGCGACAACTTCCGCCAATCTGCCATTCAAGGCATCATGAAGCGCATCAAGGCAAAGGGTGCAGAGGTGATCATCTACGAGCCAACCCTTGAAGACGGCACCACATTCTTCGGCAGCAAGGTGGTCAACGACCTGGCACAGTTCAAGGCACAAAGCCACGCCATCATCGCCAACCGCTACGACGCATGCCTCGACGATGTGGAAGAAAAAGTATATACACGCGACATTTTCAGAAGAGATTAAAAAAAGACATAAAGACAAAAAATATAGCTATGAGCATTTTTGCAGGTAAAACCCTTATGATTACCGGTGGAACAGGTTCCTTCGGCAATGCAGTATTGAATCGTTTTCTCCGTACAGACATTGGTGAAATTCGCATTTTCTCGCGCGACGAAAAGAAACAGGACGATATGCGCCACGAGTATCAGATGAAATATCCAGATGTGGCATATAAGATTAAGTTCTTTATCGGCGACGTTCGCAACTTGCAGTCGTGCCGCAACGCTATGCCAGGCGTTGACTACATTTTCCATGCAGCAGCGCTTAAGCAGGTGCCCAGCTGCGAATTCTTCCCGATGGAGGCTGTGCAGACCAACGTGATTGGCACCGACAATGTGTTGACCGCAGCCATTGAGGCTGGTGTAGGCGCAGTGATTTGCCTCTCTACCGACAAGGCTGCTTACCCTATCAACGCTATGGGTATCACCAAGGCCATTGAGGAGAAAATTGCAGTGGCCAAGAGTCGCTATTCTGGTAAGACCAAGATTTGCTGCACACGTTATGGTAACGTGATGTGCTCACGTGGTTCTGTAATACCTTTGTGGATTGATCAGATTCGCAATGGCAACCCAATTACATTGACCGAGCCAAAGATGACACGCTTCATCATGTCATTGGAAGAGGCTGTAGACCTCGTTCTCTTTGCTTTTGAGCATGGTCAGAATGGTGATATCCTCGTGCAAAAGGCCCCTGCGTGCACCATTCAGACACAGGCCGAGGCAGTTTGCGAGCTCTTCGGTGGCAAGAAGGAAGATATCAAGGTGATTGGTATTCGCCACGGTGAGAAGATGTACGAGACATTGCTCACCAAGGAAGAGTGTGCTAAAGCCGAGGACATGGGCAATTTCTATCGTGTGCCTGCCGACAACCGTGGTCTGAACTACGATAAATTCTTCAAGGAAGGCGACACTAAGCGTGCGGAAATTGAAGAGTTCAACTCCGACAATACTTATCGTCTGAACCTTGAGGAGACAAAAGCTAAGATTGGTGCTTTGGAATATATTCAAAAAGAATTGAGTGGCGAAGGTAACTTTGTGCAGTAATTTAGGCGTATGAAGATTTTAGTAACTGGAGCCAAAGGTTTTGTTGGTAAAAACCTTTG
>ERZ1026780.498-NODE-498-length-31211-cov-6.930158_pt1 | contig 31211 bp, 27 predicted proteins | sample MGYA00380126_ERZ1026780 | MGnify/ENA primary metagenome ERZ1026780 (study PRJEB33269, sample SAMEA4719762) | human gut metagenome | biome: human-associated habitat; feature: organic feature; material: feces | place: Cameroon | collected 2013-10 ... | reverse complement strand
GTCCCAGGGCCAGGGCAATCCTGCCGGACATCGAAGCGGCCACCGAGGAGGACTACGGCCGGGAGTACCTGGACTACAAGATGTCGGTGAAGGTGGTCTCCGGCGTTTCCGAGGCCATAGTCCACATCAACCGTTACGGCACGGGGCACTCTGAGGTCATTGTCACCTCCTCCCTGGCGGCGGCGGAGCAGTTCCAGAAGGAAGTGGACGCGGCGGCGGTCTATCGCAACGCAAGCACGCGCTTTACCGACGGCGGCGAATTCGGCTTCGGAGCGGAAATAGGCATATCCACTCAAAAGCTCCACGCGAGAGGCCCGCTCGGTCTTCCGCAGCTCACGTCGTTTAAATACGAAATTTTCGGAAACGGTCAGATAAGATAAGTTAGGAGAGTCAGAATGTCTGAGGCTAATGTAAATAAAAAGCGTAAAAACCGATGGGCGTTCCCCCTGGGCCTTGTAATAACGGTATTTGCCGTAATAGGTCTTGTCTGCGTAATTCTCGCCGGAGTAAACGCCACAAAAAAAGCGGTAATCAAAAGCAAAAACATAGACGAATACAATACCATGCTGACGCCTGTCGTGATGAACGACCCCGACCCGTTTGACGACATCACAAAGGCAAATAAAAATCAGCTTATCGACATTTCCGTTTGGTCTATTTTAAAAAGCAACCTCTCGCCGGACAAATACGAGTACGGCGAAGACGGTATGATAATTCCCGAGGAGGACGTAACCGCCGAATTTCACAAGCTTTTCGGTACTGACACCGAACCCGTGCACGCCACGGTAAACGGCTACGGCTACACGTTCACATATGATTCGGCAAAGCACACGTATTCTATCCCTCTTACCGGTATTGTTCCGACCTATACGCCCGACGTTATAAAGGTTCAGAAAAAAAGCGGCGCCGTGGTTTTGACCGTCGGATACCTTGCAGGAGACCAATGGGCACAAAACAGCGAAGGCGATATGGTGGCTCCCGAGCCCGACAAATATATGAAAATCACTTTAAGGGAAAAAGACGGCAGCTATTATATAAATTCCATTCAGGCTACATCTTCGCCCGAGACGGCAACCACCGCCGTTCAGCCCGTCACCGAGGCTCCGACAGAAGCACCCGAAACCACCTCTTCCGCAGAGGCTGCGAGTGAAACTCAGCCCGTCTCAGACGGCACCGACGCGTCCGACACCGCAGCCGAGAGCGATACGGCTTCGGCAGACACCGCTGCGGCGGCGTGACAGTTAGTTTTTAACTAAAGACTTTGTGTTAAACTTATTCGGTTCCCTACGGTAAACCGACAGCGTTATAAAAAGGAGAAATTATGGTAAAAATATCACCGTCAATTCTCTCAAGCGATTACGGCAAGCTTGAGAGCGAGCTAAAAAAAATGGAAGAATGCGGCGCGGATATGATTCACGTAGACGTTATGGACGGGCATTTTGTCCCCAACATCACGCTCGGCGCGCCGATAGTAAAGTGCATAAGAAAAGCGACAAAGCTTACCTTTGACGTGCACCTTATGATAAGCGACCCCTACAAATATGTGCCCGACTTCGCAAAGGCAGGCTCCGACATAATCACATTCCACACGGAGTCCGACTCCGATACAGAAAAGACAATAGACGAAATCCTGTCACTCGGCAAAAAGGCGGGTCTTTCGGTAAAACCCGGAACTCCCGTTGAGGAGATATATCCGTATCTCGACAAGCTCTCGCTCGTGCTTATAATGACGGTTGAGCCCGGCTTCGGCGGCCAGAGCTTTATGGAGGATATGATGCCCAAGGTCACCGCCGTTAAAAATGAAATAGAGCGCCGCGGGCTCAAGGACATCGACATTGAGGTTGACGGCGGAATAAACAAAGACACTATTTCGATTGCCGCAAGGGCAGGCGCCAACGCATTTGTTTCCGGAAGCGCACTCTTCGGCAGCGACGACATAAAAAAGACCATAGCCGACTTCAAGAGGTCAGCGACGATATAAAATCGCGGCTTATAAGCTTTTTGTGCTCAAAAAGGTACTCTCTTGTGCCGACAGACGCCCTCACCGTGTCTCCGAATTCGCTGAGCACAAAAAATATTTCCCTTGAAAAGACCGCATACGGCAGAACGCAGGCGGCATAGCTGTTGCCGTCAAAAAAAAGACTCGCCTGTCTTATTTTTTCGCGGTGAGGCAAAAGCCCCCTTGCAAGCCTGAAAATGTCGTCGGTCTGCGGCAAAACACAGACGTAGCCCGAAAACGGCCTTTTGGTTTTTATGCCCTTAAAGCAAAGAATCATAATGCACCCTTCGTCCGTCTCCATAACGTCCACGTTCATTTTGTCAAAGGAGGTTATGTCGCGGCGAATATGCCTTTGTGCTTTTTTCATTACGTCGTTTATGAGACGTCTGGTTTTCGAATTTTTACAGTCCATCTCCTCAGGGCAAAGCTCATAGCGCGACAGCTCGTTTGACGAGAGCTCGACTATCACTCTGTCCCCGCGGCTTTTATGTATATTCATAGGAAAGCCTCCCCAAAATAAAAATTATCTCTTTACATCATATTGTCGGAACGCTTGTTTCGCAATGAATAAAATATGGAAAACAGGTGAATTTTTTGGAACAAAGCAAAACATCTGCCGGCATTTCGGCCGAGAGCGCCGCAAAAGCGCGCAGTGAAATTTCAATAACACGCAGATACTTTGCCGATATGCTTATCCTTATGGTCGTTCCGGCTGTGATGGCTTGGTATTACTACGGCGGCAGAGCCGTGCGCCTTATGGTGCTTTCGGTGCTTACGGCCGTGTTATGCGAAGCCGCAGGCTCGTTTATTTTCAAAGCTCAAGCCTCTGTTTCCGACCTCTCGGCTGTCGCCACGGGCCTTATGACGGCACTTTGTATGCCCGCGTCCGCTCCGTACTATCTGCCGTGCATAGCCTCGGCATTTGCCGTTATCGTCGCAAAGCTACCGTTCGGCAATGCGCGTTCTCATATGTTTACGCCGGCAGCGGCAGGCATAGCCTTTGTCACAATATGTATGCCGGATAAGGTTTTTTCTTTTCCGGCAATACTCTCGTCCGGCACTGCCGCCGTTTCGGGAGGTCAGGGATTTTTCCCCGGCACGTCTATCGCATATATGCTCTCGCAAAAAAACTCGGTCGGCACCGGTCTTTTAAACTACGTTGACGTGCTTGTAGGCTCGGTTTCCGGCCCTATGGGCGCAACCTGCTCGATAGCACTTTTCGGAGCACTCCTGTTTCTCGCCGTGAGACGCCCGAAAAATTTTACCGTTTCCCTGTCCTTCCTCGCAGTCTGTTTTCTTTACGCACTCCTGTTTCCGCGCGTGCTGACGGGTCGTTTCGTCTCGGCATTTATGGAAATATGCGGAGGTACGCTTTTGTTTTCATCGGTATTCTTTTTGACCGACGACAAGCTTCTTCCGAAGAGCTTTTACGCAAGGATATGCTACGGCGCGGCTGCAGGGCTTATGTGTATGATAATGCGCTCCGTGGGCAAATTCGAGGACAGCACGGTCTTTGCCGTACTGCTTGCAAACGGACTTGTCACCGCATTTGACAAGCTGCCGCTCACAAAACGCGAAAGACGTCTTGTCTCGGCCGAAAACGCCAAGGTGCGCGCAGCTCTCGCGGACAAGCTTGAAGAGAAAGCGCTCGAAAACGGGAAAGGCGGTGCCGAAAATGCCCGATAAAAAGAAAAAAAGCGTTTCCGTCATCAGGAGCAGCGCGATAATCAAAAATCCCGTGCTGTTTGAGGCCATAGGCATTGCACCCGTCGTTGCCATGGCGGTATCGCTCAAATCCGCCATAATTCTCTCGTTTGTGTCCTTTGTCGAGCTTTTACTTATAGAATGTCTCGCCTGCCTGCTTATGAAAAAGCTGAAGGGCAGCGTGCGAAAAATGATATATGCGATATTGGGCTTGCTTATAAACATACCCTTGTTTATGCTTTTCCGATACCTCGCCCCCAACGAAACGGCAAACGCAGGTATATTTCTGCCGCTGCTTGCGGTAAATTCGCTTATTGCGCTGCACTGCGAACGGTTCGCGGTTAAGCATAATTTTAAAGCCACGGCTCTCGACGCCGTTTCGGCAGGCTTCAGCTATGCCGCGGTAATACTCATAGTGGGCGTTATCCGCGAAATACTCGGCAGCGGCACGGTTTACAGCGTAAAACTGAACATTCCGGTAAGGCTGCCGGGTCTTTTAATGCCGTTCGGCGGATTTTTACTGCTCGGCTTTATGGCTGCGGCGTTAAAGGCGATAATAAACAAAAAATACCCCGACAAGCATCCCGACGCCTCGTTTGACCTATCCGAGGTCAAGCAGTCGCACGTTATAAAGCTGCGTGAATTTCTCGACACCGACCTTGACTTTTTTGAGATTGGAGAGGAAGAACCTCAAGACGAAAAGAAAAAGCCTCACACCGACAAAAGGAAAGGCTCCGCGGCTAAGCGAAAGGCTTCGTCATTGTCGGCCAAAAAGGGTGCGTCCGCTCCGGCAAAGAGCAAAAAAGGTGCAGGCAAAAACGGCGCGAGCAGAAGCGGTGCCGCCGACACCGAGCGGCAAAAAGACAAAAGCTTCGGCTCCTCCTCCGAATTCGAAGAGATACTCTCGGAGCTTGAGAAATACAAGCAGTACACCGCTTTTGACGGCAGCTCCGCATCACATAGCGACACGGACAAAAGCACGGAAAAGGACGGCGGCGCGGAAACACAACAACCGAAGGGCGGTGAAGACAAATGAGTGCCATAGCAAATCTTTTTTCGGCGGCGATGTACGCATTTGTACTTCAAAACCTGATTTTTACCGGCGGCTACGGTGCCTCGGAGGCTGTCAGAATGGCGGCGAAGCCGAAGCAGCTTTTCCCGCTCACGGCGTTTATCACATTCTTTTCGACATTCGGCAGTATTTTTTGTGTACTGCTTGAGCAGATACCGTTTGTAAATGCGCTCAGCGAAATACAGCATTCGCTTATTTTCCTGCTTGTGATATGCATTTTGTATGTTCTTATGCTCATTTTGCTGAAGGCTGTTTTCAGGGCCAAAAAGCGAACCGTAAGGCGTCTCGGCGTGGCGGCATTCAATACCCTTGTGCTTGCCGTACCGTTTATAAATTACCGCGCGACCTTCGGCATAGCCGAGGCGATAGGCGTAGGTATAGGCTCCGGACTTGCCTTTATAGTTGCGGTGCTTATGATAAATTTCGGGCTGCGCCGCTTGGTAGAAAACAAAAATATTCCGGAATGCTTTAAGGGCACGCCGGCAGTATTTATATATGTTTCGATTTTGGCGCTCGCTTTTTCGGGCGTCTCCGGCAAAGGATTATCATTGTAAAGGACCGTAGAAAATGGCGTTTGACAACAGAGATATTAAGCCCCGTAAAAAGAGCTATTATCCGTTTTCAAAAAATTATCCGGGCAGACGCTCGGGTACATCATATGCGATAGGCGAAAGCCGCACCCGAAAGAAAAAGGAAAAACGCAAAAAAATCGTCTTCTCGGTTTTTCTTGTGTTCTTCTTCGCGCTTGTGTTTGTTATTGCCGCGGTTTCCATTAACCTGTCGAAAAAGCCGTATGAGCATGAGCTTACGGGCGTTCCCGCCGAATATGACGGCAAGCTGCGCGCTCTTTATATGCCCGACGACGTTCTTGACGGCGGCATAGCCTTTGACCTTTTTAAAACGGAGCTTACCGAAACAAAGGCGAACGCCGTTGTAATAGATTTTAAAACAAAGGACGGCTATCTCAACTACGCATCCTCCGTCGGCACGGCGAACGACATAGGCGCATCGTCAAATGCATACCAAAACGCAATTGATACGTTAGACAAGCTCAAAAGCGCCGGCTATAAAATAATCGCAAGAATTTATTGCTATGAGGACAGCGTTGCGGCGTCGCATCTCGGCGCGGCTGCCGCCGTGACAAATTCGGACGGCACGCTGTGGCTTGACAACAGTGCTCAGCACGACGGTGAGCCGTGGCTGAATCCGTATTCCTCCGTTGCGGAGAAATACCTTTTGAGCATTGTGAGCGAGGTTTCCTCACTCGGAGTTGACGCCGTTATACTCGATTCCGTGGAATTTCCCGAGAGCATTTATCTCGATAAGGCGGTATTCTCGGGCGAAGAAAAGAGCATAGAGAGCCGCAACGCGGTTTTACATTCATTTATAGAGAAGGTTAAAAACGTGCTCGGCGACAAGCCGCTCTGCGTTATGCTCAGCGCCGCGGACGCACTCGGCGGAAACACCGCCCGCTATGACGGCTCTCTCTTTGACAGCGCCGCCGATTTTGTAGCTGTGGACTTCAGAAAATCGTCGCAGAGAGACGGCTTCGCTTACGGCGAAAAAACATATTCCGCCGAAACCACCGATGAAAAAGCTCTGGTTACGGACTGTATACCGCTCTTAAGCTCAAAGCTTGACGAAAACTATCAGACCGGCGGATTTATACCGGTTATTGACGACAGCTCGATTATTTCCGAGCTTGACAGCCGAAATGTCAACAATTACGTTTTATTTGTCGAGGAGTAAGCTATTATTTCAAAAATACTTGACAAAAGTTCATTTTTCTGTTATTATCGCAGATAATATGATATTCCTTTGAAGGGGAGTAGCTTTTACCCGGTGGTCAACATCATGTTGCCTTACGGCTTCTGGTCACCGAGCCTTATTAAGGTAGCAAGACCTTCGGCAGAGCTAAATTCTGTCGAAGGTCTTTTTTCTTAAAAAACGGCTGCTCACCTAAAAAAACAGGGAGGAAAAATATGAAATACTATCTCGAAAGCTCTTCCGAGGTTTTCGGTGAAGTTAAAAGCACCGAAAACGGTCTCACTTCCGAGCAGGCGCGTCTGCGCTCTGCCGAAACCGGCAAAAATAAGCTTGCCGAGGGCAAAAAAACGCCGCTGATATTGCGTTTTCTCTCGCAGTTTGCCGACCCGATGATAATCATCCTCATTGCCGCGGCGGTAATATCGGCAATAACCTCCGTATTGCAAAAAGAATTCCCCTCGGACGTTATCATCATAATGTTCGTCGTAATAGTCAATGCCATACTCGGCGTATATCAGGAGAGCAAGGCGGAAAAAGCCATAGAGGCTCTTCAAAAGATGGCTGCCGCAACAACAAAGGTTTTGCGTGACGGCAAGGTATGCGAGATACCGAGCGAGGATCTTACCGTAGGCGACGTTGTGCTGCTTGAAGCGGGCGACGCTGTTCCGGCGGACGGCAGAATTTTTGAAAGTGCAAGCCTTAAAATCGAGGAATCGGCACTTACGGGCGAATCCGTACCCGTCAACAAATTCATAAAGGCCATAGGCCTTGAGGGGCAAAAGGACGTCCCCCTCGGCGACCGAAAAAATATGATGTATATGGGTTCAACCGTTGTTTACGGCCGAGGCAAGGCCGTTATAACAAGCATCGGTATGGACACCGAAATGGGCAAAATAGCAGGTGCGCTCTCAAGCGCAAAGGATGAGCAGACGCCGCTTCAGAAAAAGCTCGGTCAGCTCTCAAAAATCCTCAGTTTCATAGTCCTCGGAATATGCGTATTTATGTTCGCCTTCGATATAGTCAGAGCTCTTATAACCGGTACGGAATTGAATCTTGACTTCCTGCTCGGCTCGTTTATGCTCGCCGTATCGCTTGCGGTTGCAGCTATCCCCGAGGGTCTTGCGGCTGTCGTAACTGTTGTTCTTTCGATTGGCGTTACCAATATGTCAAAGAAAAACGCCATCATCCGTAAGCTCACCGCAGTTGAAACTCTCGGCTGCGCACAGATAATCTGCTCCGATAAAACCGGTACGCTCACTCAAAATAAGATGACCGTAGTCGAGCATTACTGCGACAACGAAAAAATGCTTGCCGAGGGCATGGCTCTCTGCACGGACGTAAATCTTGACGATGACGGCAATCTTGTAGGCGAGCCCACGGAAATGGCTCTTGTGGCATACTCCATGTCGCTCGGTATGAATAAAAACGAGCTTCTGAAGAGCGCGCCGAGAGTCGGCGAGGCTCCGTTTGACTCAAATCGTAAAATGATGTCCACAATTCACAAGACTGCGGACGGAATATTACAGTTCACCAAGGGTGCTCCCGACGAGATATTAAAGCACTGCACAAGGATATTCAAAAACGGCGAAGTCAGCCCTCTTACGGACGCCGACAGAGATGCCGTACTCAAAAAGAATAAGGAATTTGCCGACAGAGCACTTCGAGTTCTCGCCTGCGGCTACAAGCAGCTGTCCTGCGTCCCCGAGGATCAGTCACCCGACAAAATCGAAAATGAGCTCGTCTTCTGCGGCCTTGTGGGTATGATTGACCCCGTAAGACCCGAAGTTAAGGCGGCAATTGAGGAATGCCGCGGTGCCGGCATAAGACCCATAATGATAACCGGCGACCACAAGGATACCGCCGTTGCAATAGCCTTGGAGCTCGGCATTATAAAGGACAAGAGCGAGGCCATAACCGGCGCGGAGCTCGATGATATTTCCGACGAGGACTTCCACGAAAAGGTCACACAGTACTCCGTATATGCGCGTGTTCAGCCCGAGCATAAGGTAAGAATAGTCAATGCCTGGAAGAGCCGCGGTATGATAACGGCAATGACGGGTGACGGCGTAAACGACGCCCCCTCCATTAAGAGCGCGGACATAGGCGTGGGTATGGGCATTACCGGTACCGATGTAACAAAGAACGTTGCGGATATGGTCCTTGCCGACGATAACTTTGCCACCATAGTATCTGCCGTGGAAGAGGGCAGACGAATTTACGACAACATAAGAAAGTCAATTCAATTCCTGCTCTCGTCAAACCTCAGCGAGGTAATGGCTATTTTCACAGCCAACCTGCTCGGCTTTACAATATTAAAGCCCGTACATCTTCTCTGGATAAACCTTGTTACCGACTGCTTCCCGGCACTCGCCCTCAGTATGGAAAAGGGCGAAAAGGACCTTATGAAACGTCCGCCGCGTAAATCATCGGACGGCATTTTTGCAGGCGGCGTCGGCTTTGACGTAGTATATCAGGGTATTTTTGTAACGCTGCTTACGCTTGCGGCTTACTTCATAGGCCACTTTATGGAAGCGGGCAGATGGGAGCTTACCGAGAGTGCCGACGGTATGACCATGGCGTTCCTTACAATGTCGATGTGTGAAATATTCCACTCGTTTAATATGCGTTCACAGCACGGCTCAACCGTATCAATGCTACTTCACGGCAGCTTTAACAAGTACATTTTAGGGTCAACCGTACTTTCGCTCATAACGACTGCGCTCGTTATAGAAGTACCGTTCCTTGCAGACGCTTTTGATTTCACAACTATTGACGCTCGCGAATTCTTCACGGCTCTCGGTCTTGCGTTCCTGATAATTCCTCTCGTTGAAATTGTCAAGGCAATAGAGCGTGCCGTTACAAAGAGCAAAGCCAAAAAGCAAGCCGTAAAATAATTTTGCGACACGGCAAAAATTTATAACTTTAACAGCGTGGCGGTTAAATTACTGCCGCGCTGTTTTTCTTTACCCCCCATAGTGCTTAATACTGGATTTTTACCGTAATTTATGTTACCATATTGTAAAAGACAGCGGCGACGGGTGCCACCGTTTAAAAAAGGAGCGGAAAATATGAATCTTATATTCTTAGGAGCCGCACACGAAGTCACGGGAAGCTGCACGCTTCTCACCGCCTGCGGCAAGAACATTTTGATTGACTGCGGTATGGAGCAAGGGCCGGACACATATAAAAATAGGGACATTCCCGTATCCCCCGCCGATATAGACTGCATTTTTCTGACCCACGCTCATATAGACCATTCCGGCAAGCTGCCGTATCTTACGGCAAACGGATACAAAGGGCCGATTTACGCCACCGCCTCCACGGCAAAGCTGTGTAAGATCATGCTTGAGGATTCGGCACACATACAGCAGTTTGAGGCTCAATGGCGCAACCGAAGGGCAAAACGCTCGGGCGAAACGGGATACGCTCCGCTATACACGGTAGAGGACGCTCAAAAATGCTGTTCTCAATTTTTGAGATGCGAATACGGGGTGGATTACCACGTTTTTGACGGCATATCCATAAGCTTTACCGACGCAGGTCATCTTTTGGGCTCGTCGAGCATTACGATAAATGTCACAGAAAACGGCGAAACCGAAAAAATAGTTTTTTCCGGCGACATCGGAAATACCGAGCAGCCTATTATACGCGACCCGCAATATCTTACCGATGCCACCTACGTCATAACCGAAAGCACCTACGGCGACCGCAGTCACGGCGAAAGACTCGACTATATATCGCAGCTTGTTCCCATACTCGACCGCACCTTTGCGCGCGGCGGCAATGTAGTTATACCGTCGTTTGCAGTCGGCAGGACTCAGGAGCTTTTGTACTTTATAAGGCAGATAAAGGAAAAGCATATGCTCAAAAGCTACAACGACTTTCCCGTGTACGTGGACAGTCCTCTTGCGGTTGAGGCCACCAACGTTTTTTGCGACAGCTATTCCGACTTTGACGACGAGGCGGCGTCGCTTATCGAAAACGGTATAAATCCGATAGCCTTTCCGAACCTTTATGTCTCCGTGACAAGTGAGGAATCAAAAGCGATAAACTCAGACCCCGCTCCGAAGGTTATAATTTCGGCGAGCGGTATGTGCGAGGCCGGCAGAATCCGCCACCATCTGAAGCACAATCTGTGGCGACCCGAATGTACGATTTTATTCGTCGGCTACCAAGCCGTGGGAACACTCGGCAGAGCCATAACCGACGGTGCAACGGACGTAAAGCTCTTTGACGAAAAAATCCATATAAGTGCGGAAATAGAACAGCTTCACGGCATAAGCGGCCACGCCGACAATGAGGGCTTGTTAAAGTGGATGAAAAGCTTTAAAACTCACCCGAAGCACGTATTTGTAAATCACGGCGAGGACACGGTATGCGAAATATACGCCGCACGTCTTCGCGACGAGCTGGGACTTTCCGCGAGTGCTCCGTACAACGGCGAGGAATACAGCCTCACCGAAAACAGGGTTCTCGCAGAGGGGAACCGCGAAAAGATAGTTAAAAATACAGCCTCGCAAAACGCCTCTCGCCGCGTAAGCACGGTTTATGAGAGACTGCTCTCGGCTCAAAAGCGTCTCCAAACGGTTGTTGCACATAACGAGGGCGGCGCAAACAAGGATCTTGCAAAATTTGCGGATCAAATAATCGCGCTTTGCGAAAAATGGGACAGATAAATGACCGAAATTACACTTAACAAAGATGAACATATCGAACACCTCAGCAGGGACTTGGGGCTTATCGTCTCAAAGGAGCACACCTTCGGCACGGACGCGCTGTTGCTTGCCGACTTTGCGTCGCCGAAACGATATGACGTATGCTGCGACTTCGGTACGGGTTGCGGCATAATTCCCATGCTCTGGTGCAGGGACGGCTGCGGAAAAGAAATATCGGCAGTCGAAATTCAGGAAAAGGCGTGCAGTCAGCTTACGCGCTCCGTCAGGGCAAACGATTTGCAGGACAAGCTCTTTGTGTACAATGCGGATTTAAAAGAGGCTCCGCGGATATTGCCGTGCGGAAAATTCGACGTTATAACGATGAATCCACCGTACAAGGCGGAAAACGCCGGAATAAAGAGCCAAAAGGAAAACGAAAAAATAGCCCGTCACGAAACGCTGTGCAATCTGCGCGACATAACAAAAGCCGCGTCAAAGCTTCTGAAATTCGGCGGCAAGCTATGCATTTGTATACGACCCGAGCGTCTTTTTGAGACGATGGAGGCAATGAAGGAATATAAAATCGAGCCGAAAGCGTTGCGCCTTGTTGCGGCTTCGCCCGAAAAGGCTCCGTGGCTGTGCCTTATAGAGGGCAGACTCGGCGGCAAAACGGGCATAACGGTCAAAAGCAATCTTTTTATATACAAGAGCAAGGACGTTTTGTCCGACGAAATGACAAGAATTTTAGGTAAATACAGGGAGGATATGTAATGACGGGAAAGCTTTACGTTGTCGGCACGCCGATAGGCAACCTCTCGGATTTTTCTCCCCGTGCCGCAGAGTGCCTCAGAAGCTGCGATTTTATAGCGGCGGAGGACACGAGAGTCACCTTAAAGCTCTTGAATCGATTTGATATTAAAAAGCCGCTTATAAGCTATTTTGAGCACAACCGCCGTGAGCGCGGTGAGATAATTCTTGCGCGTATTCTCGGCGGCGAAAGCTGTGCTCTTGTTACGGACGCCGGTATGCCGGCAATTTCCGACCCCGGCCAGGATCTTGTTGACATCTGCCTTGCATCGGGAGTAAATGTGGTATCCGTCCCCGGCCCCACCGCATTTGCCACAGCCGTGGCGCTGTCCGGGCTGCCGTCCGGCAGATTTACGTTTGAGGGCTTTTTGAGCGTAAATAAGCAGAGCCGTGCCGAGCATCTCGACAGCATTAAGGACGAAAAACGCACCATGGTATTTTACGAGGCACCGCACAAGCTTTTGCGTACGCTTAAGGACCTTTACGCCTGTCTCGGCGACCGCCGCATAGCAATTATTAAGGAGCTTACGAAAATCCACGAAAATGTTGAGCGCACCACGCTCAAAAAGGCGTGCGAAAAGTACGAAAGCATACCTATCAAGGGTGAATTCGTATTAGTTATAGAGGGAGCACCGCAGGCCGCCCCGGAGGTTTACACGGTGGAGTCCGCCGTCGCGAAGGCAAGAGAATTCACAGATGACGGAATGTCAAAAAACGAGGCGGCAAAAAACGCGGCAAAGCTCACCGGAATTAAAAAGAGCGACATATATAAAATCCTGACGGAGGAATAATAATGGAATATTGGTACTTGTGGCTGCTTCTTATCGTCCTGTGCGTCATTACGGTATTTGTACTTAGCAAGGCCTCGGCGGCGGCTAAAAAGCACAACAACGAGCGCGACGCTCTTTTGAGAGAATACGACATGAGGAAAGCTCTCAAGGATGAGTTTTCTATCTTAACGCGTGAAAAAGCGGAGAGCTCCGACCCGGAAACCCTATTCGAGGGCGTTTCGGCGGTCTTGCAGGCAAAAACAGAAAAGGCCGAAGACCCTGAAAAGGTATTCGGCGAATTTACAGAGGCGCAAAGGTACATTTACACCCTTTATTATTTTTTGGAGGATACCGAGAGCGATTCCCTCTCATTCTTTTTCAAAAACAACGGCGAGCCGCTGACAGCTCTCGCTTCAAGAGCACTCTGTGCCGTCGGAGAAAACGAGCTTTCCCTGATTGCCGAAAAGGAATTTTCGATGTACGATGAAAGCAACGAGGAAATCTCCGTGGACAAGGCCGAAATCGAAAATCTTGACGGCGAATTCAAGGCGAAGCTTCAAAAACAGCGAGTTTTAAATAACATAAAAGCATATATTATAAAAAATATCGATATGCTGTCTTAAAAAGGGAGAAATAAGCTCATCCGCGGCTTTTTTCCGCCGCTAACTCGGCAGCTCTTTTACGTATCAGCTTTTCCGAATGCTCCACAACGGTTTTTACGCATTTCGGTTCGGCGATATTCTTTTGCGATTCCGGATTTGCCTCGGACATCAGCTCCCTTATTATCTCCGTCATCAGCACGCTGCCGAAGACCGGACTTGCCTCGCAATCGAGCGATATCCACTTTTTCGGAATATAACCGCCGTTTGCGGCGCAAACAGCCATACGGTATATCGAAAGCGCAAAATAATCCTTCAGCTTTTCAGGCGAGCCGCAGTTTATCATACTGTCATTGAGCATAACGGACGCGCGAAAAAGTGTACTCGTGCGGTATTCACCGTCCTGCATGGTGTCTGTCATATCAAATTCCTCGCTCAGAGAGCGTCTTGTATCGACCTGACCTAAGAGGTAATCGCAGCTCACGTCAAAAAAATTCGATGCGCGGCACACAAAGTCGAGGCTGCACTCCCTTATACCCTTTTCATAGTGCGACAGGAGCGACTGCGACACGCCGAGCATTTTTGCGGCGTCCTTTTGGCTCATACCGCGCTCCCTGCGAAGCTTTGTCAGCCTTGCGGCAAATACGGAATTCATAAAGCGTCCCCCAAATATTACAAATTGTATTATAATTATATATCAAATTAGACTGTTTGTACAGTATTATCCCCCGGAAGGAGCAAAGCAAGATGAAAGCTTATAAAATTCACCTGATCCGCCATGCCATGACAGAGGAAAACCTTGACGGCAAATATATCGGTCAAACCGATGTGCCGGCGTCCGAATACGGGCTCAGGCAAATCAAAGACATCATAGATGAATACGGCGGCTACCCCGAGGTTGACGCGGTGGTTTCAAGCCCCTTAAAGCGTTGCACGGAAACCGCAAAGCTCATATATCCCGACAGAGAGCCCATGATTTTAAACGGGCTTATAGAGTACGACTTCGGCGAATTCGAGGGCAGAACCGCCGACGAAATGAAGGATGACGACGCCTTTAAAGCTTGGCTTTCTGGTGAGCACCCGGAAACTCCCGTACCCTTCGGCGAAAGTCAGGCGGCCTTCAACGAGAGAGTCTGCTCCTGCTTTGCGGGGCTTATCGACGGAATTATAAAAGCCGGCGTAGAATCGACTGCGGTAATAACCCACGGCGGAGTTATTATGTCGCTTATGACTGCATTTGCCATACCGTCGCTGCCCATGCACGAGTGGATGGCACCGAACGGCACGGGATATACCCTCAGAATAGACCCGTCCGTGTGGAGCCGCGGTCAGAAGCTCGAAACCTTTTCGGAATGCCCGGCCGTGGCACTTTCCGACGACCAGGAGCGTGAGTTATGGGACTTTTACCCGACTGAGCGAGACGACGAATACGATATAACCGAGGATGTATACGGCGACAGCCCCGACGAGGATGAGGATTTCTGGAAGGGCCTATAAGCTATTCTCCCGTGCAGCCGGTCTTTTTCGGCGCGGTGATTATATAAAAAATTAACGGGCAGCATAAAAGCTGCCCGTTAATCGGAGAGATTCTGTACGGTCTCTTTTTAGAGGAGAAACATAAAAACATCAAAGACGTCCGCAAGGGGAGGCTCACTTTATCTCCCCCGTCTTTGTGCTTTTATTATATCATTTCGGGCTTTGAAAATCAGCAAAAGTGCAAAAATGTCGAAAAATGGGTACATAAATGTCGAAATTTGTCGAATACGAGTCGGCAAAGCGAGAAAAAGCTTTCGCTCACGGATATTTTAAGTCTGAAAAAAGAGGATGTAAAAACTCGGTTTTTACATCCTCTTAATGCTTTTACGGCCGTTTATTTATCTTCCTCGGACGGGTGCCAGTTGAAGGTATAATTCACATTGTCTGTGCAGTTAAAGGTCACGGTTCTGTCGCCTATATACGAGAGGCTCCCCTCGCCCTTTGCATAAGACGTTATCGTCATATTCTTGTATAATTCAACCTTTGCCACCTCGTCGGTAACGGCGTCAAACGTAGCTATTATCACGGGTGAATTGTATGTTATCTCATAATCAGACACCGAAAAATAGCTCTCACCCTTTTTAAGCTCGGACAAAATCGCGCTTTTGTCATGCGGAGAAAACGCGTGCGCTACGGCAGCCGGGTCATTTTTGAGCGTTATTATAATTGTTCGGCTGTAAGAAACGGGCACGTTGTTATCGTCGGTATCCTTTTCATATGTGGGTGTGAGCGAAGTAATTACCGACTGAACATCATCCATGGTGAGGCGCGAGGCACAGCTGTCGCCAAGCAGATAGACCTTATCGGTAAGGTCCGTACCCTGCTCGCACTTTCCGCCCACTGCCTCGGGGAAATAATCCTCCTTAAGACCCTTCTGAACGAAATCCTTATAAAGCTTAAAGGCGTTATTGAGAGTCTTTGACTTCTCACCCGATATTTTTACAGTGTCGTCGTTTATCCAGAAGTCCTCTTTCGGTTCGGTTTGCGGTCTCTCGGTCTTAACCCGGTTAAAATTCTCATTGAAATAATTGAGTGCCGCCTCCGAATTATCATAGAGCAGAGCTTTTTCGCTGTCGGAAAGAAGATTCATTATGCCGTCGAATATATCGCGGTCATTATCATAATAACGAGAGCGAATATCATTGTAATTGAGCTGTACCGTGCTGTCGTCGTTTATATCGTCGGTATCCTCAAACAAAGCCGTCAGCTTGCTTATATTATCGGGTGAAAAAACCGGCTTCAGCTGTGCGTATGTAAACGTAAATTCAGCGTCATGAAGATCTGTTTTTACATAGGCTTTTTCAGGCTCATCGCCTCCCGTGCCGATGCTGCACGACGAAAACATTGCCGCGATAAGCACAAGCGCCGTAACGACGGATATTATTCTTACGGTTTTTTCCATAATAACGCCCCTTACAATAATATATAAGTATACTTTTTCATTGTAACAGATTTTTCCGGATTTAACAACAGAAAAAAACAAAAAAATGCGGGACGCTCTTTCGTGCGTTCCGCATTTCATTTCGATTATTTTAAATCAATATTCGTCCTTTAAGCCCTCGCTGTCATAGAGGAACGCGGTTTCAAGAAGAATGTTGATGCCGGCCTCGATGGTTTTGGGGTCAAGATTGTCGGCTGTATCGCCTCTTGTATGGTAATATCTCGCCGGAGTGGGATCCATGGCAGCCAAAGCGACCGCCTTCATACCGCCCTGCTGAATTGCCGCAGCGTCGGATGAGCCGAAGAATACGCTGCTGTACGGAAGATTGTAGCCTGCAATATCGCTCGCGTGCTTAACCATGGCCGCAGCCTGCTTGTCGAGCTTTACGGTGCCTGTCATATCCTTATTGTAAACACCCATATCGTCAAAATCGCGAAGTGTGTCGGTTCCTACAAACACAGTCTCGACATCGTCCTCGCCGCAGTGCTTTTTAACGTACTCCTTAGCGCCGCGGAGACCTGCCTCCTCACACGCCATGGAAACGCATACAACCTCGGTATTTTCAAATCTGATGTCATTTGCCGCCATATAGCGCAAAACCGACATAGACGCGAACACGCCCGTGAGATTGTCGTTAGCACCGGGAACGCAAAGCTTCCAGTTTACGAACTTACTGCACATAAGTATGGGGATAAGGCAGACAAACAAAACGACTATTGCCGTAACCCTTACGCCGTTCGGAACATCAAAGAACGATACTATTGTTACCGCGAGAGTAAGGGCAATTGCGCCGAATGCGAGGGCTATCATGGTCGTGAGCAGCTTGCCGCCGCCGAGATGAGTAAAATACCATTCGTAAGCGGAGTCGATATGTCCGCTGAATACGATGCGGCGCTTTGTCTCGCCTGCCGCTTTTCTTGTGCAGACTACATTGTAAGTCTCTCTTTTCGGGAAAAACGGATCGAGAAACTTTTTATAAAGCAAAAACTCAAAAAACGTGAATACGATTGCGAGAGATGTGAGCACTACGGAAACAACGGAAAATGCCGTTGACGCGCTCGGCAATACGTCAAAGTAGCTCAAAAGAGTTAAAACTACCGAGATTGTCATAAGAATTACATCGAGCGGCACCCAGCCCATAAATGCCTTCGGGTGAAGCTCAAATTTTTCCTTGACCACAGAGTCGGCTACCTTTGACATAGAGTCCGCAACATAGTCCTGAGCCTTGCGCTCGTTTTCCTCTCCGGACGGGCGAGGACCTATATCCTTACAGACCTTTTTGATTTCGCGAATTGTGTAGTTCGTCATTTCCCTGACTTTTGAGGGATAATTCGGATTGCTTTCGCTTGCTTTCATTTAATCAGCTCCCTAAAGTTATTCCCAATTCACTTAATTTACATTTGTCTATTATTTTAGCACACTTTTTCGAATAAGTCGAGAAAAATTTTAATTTGACCGCCTTACAAAGACTTTTTTACCGAAAACAGCGGATACCGTTTTCCGAAAAGTCCTTTAAAGCAATCATTTAAGCTTATCGAGCGGCAGCTCGTATGCAGGAATAAATTCCTCCAAAAATATATGTGCTTCCCTGCATTCGCTCTCGTCAAGCGCTTTCCTTATTGTCCTTTCGGCGTCCTCGAATTCACAGTTGCCTGCCTTGCGCTCTTCTATGCACTTGATGTAGGCACTCAGCTTATCCGCCGCCTTTATCAGCCGCCACAGCTCAGCGTCGCTCTCCTCTTTGAAAAACAGCGGTGAAAACTCCTCGCTCAAATCGTCCGGCAGCATATTCAAAAGCCTTTGGCAGGCCTCCTTTTCGACCATTCCGAAAACGGAGCGCATCTCGCTGCTGTAATATTTTACGGGAGTGGGCATATCTCCCGTTATGATTTCGGGGGTGTCGTGATAAAGCCCCAAAAGAGCGGCGCGCTCGGCATTGTAATCTTTGCCGAGTCGCTTATTTCCTATAACGGCGAGGGCGTGCGCTATTGTGGCAACCTCGCCCGAGTGCTGACTCAAATTTTCATATGTCGTGTTGCGCATAAGTGCCCAGCGATTTATATATTTGAGTCTTGAAGTAAACGCAAAAAACTTGCCTTTCATAAATATCTCCTTTAAAGAAAAATCAGGCTACCCCAAAACTGAGATAGCCTGTGTTAAGCCGATTATCAATAATTACGATTGCCGGTATGATACCAGAGTATGTAAAACTCCGTATCGTTGCGGTAATAAGAATCGTAATTCGAGGTAGCGTCGCCCCTATAGAAGCCCGCAGTCTGAAGACCGTTCTCAAAAGCGTTCGCCATTTTTCTTGAACGCATTCTGATTTTAAGGCTCATAACCATTTCGTTGGGATTTACGGAGCCCATCTTAAAGCCGGTGAGCCACCAATGTCCGCCGCCAGTCCACGCGTCGCGATAGAAAAATCTGTTCCTCACGGCATATGTATTAGGAGTCAAATACAAATCGTAATACATATTGAGCAAATGGTCGTTGTCGGCACAATTGTAGAGCTTATCGTTTGTCTTGGGGTCCTTTGTGTAAACGCCGACCTCACCGCCGCCGAAGGGGCCGTACTGACCCTTCCAAAGCTGAATTCGCCAATCAAGACCGTCATAGTAGAAATCAACAGTCGTTGTGAGGTATCTCATATTGCCGAAAATTGCGGCGTACTTGTCGTACTGACTGATAAAGTTGGCGTCTCTCTGCCAGGAATCCATAAGCGAATAGAAAATACCCTGATCGGCGTCATAACCGAAGCCCATATTGTTTACAAAAGCAGCCAGAGTCTCGGGATCGGCGTTCGCAAGAGCACCGAGTACCGCGGCACCGAGAGAGCCCATAGAGCTTGCGGCACCGCTTCCGCTTGCAGATGTTGTGCTGTTAAAATCAGGTGTTGTGACCGACGGAACACTCAGCGATGACGAAGCTTTTGCCGCCGCCGTGGTTGCTGCCGCGGTGGTTTCACCGCCTGTGGTCTCTTCACCGGTTGTGGCCTCGCTGTTTTCGGCTGTGGTCACGGGGCCCGCTATAACCTGATTGCTTCTCGTTATTTCCTCGTCGCCGTCTTTTTTTGACTTGCAGGACGAAAAAACACAAGCTATCATAATAAGCGCAATAACTGCGGAGGTTATTCTTACAGACATACTTTTCATCTTATCACCATCCGTTAGATTATAAATCAAGAATATTATTGCACACTTGATTTGTAAAGTCAACAGATAAAGCAATTTTAATTTGCCTATCTGCGTCTTTTATAGTATAATTGAACAATAAAATTTTAGGTGGTACAAAATATGAGCGAAATAAAAGACATCGGGCTTTACGAATCCGGTGAACGAAAAATACAGTGGGTAAAGGCAAATATGCCGCTTTTGCGCGCACTCGAGGAGGAATTTTCGGCAGACAAGCCCTTTCAGGGACTTAAAGTTGCGCTGTCGGTTCATCTTGAAGCCAAAACCGCATATCTCTGCCGCGTTCTCGCCGCAGGCGGCGCAAACATGTATATCACGGGCAGTAATCCGCTCTCGACTCAAGACGACGTTGCCGCGGCACTCGTAAAGGGCGGACTCAATGTATTTGCAAAGCACGGCGCGTCGGCGGAAGAATACCACGCGCACATCAAAAAAGTCCTCGAATGCGGTCCCAACGTAATAATCGACGACGGCGGCGATCTCGTGAACACCATTCACAACGAATACCCCGAGCTCACAAGCGGCGTTATCGGCGGCTGCGAGGAGACAACTACGGGAATTATTCGCCTCAAGGCCATGGAAAACGACGGTAAGCTTCGCTTCCCGATGGTTGCCGTAAACAACGCCAAGTGCAAATATCTGTTTGACAACCGATACGGCACGGGTCAGTCCGTATGGAACGGCATAAACAGGACAACCAATCTGATAGTCGCAGGCAAAACCGCGGTAGTGGCAGGCTACGGCTGGTGCGGCAAGGGCGTCGCCATGCGCGCCAAGGCTCTCGGCGCAAAGGTTATTGTCACGGAAATCGACAAAATCAAGGCGATGGAGGCGGTTATGGACGGCTTCTCGGTAATGCCTATGGTTGAGGCGGCAAAGTACGGCGATTTCTTTATAACCGTAACCGGCTGCGACAATGTCATCACCGAAAAAGCGTTTCTCAATATGAAGGACGGCGCAATAGTTTGCAACGCAGGTCACTTCAACGTGGAAATCAACATCGACGACCTCGAGAGGCTCGCGACTGAAAAGGAATTAAAGCGCGACAACATAATGGGCTACAAAATGCCGACGGGCGCATGGGTAAACCTCCTCGCCGAGGGCAGACTCGTAAACCTTGCCGCAGGCGACGGCCATCCTGCCGAAATTATGGATATGAGCTTTGCCCTGCAGGCACTCTCCGCGCGCTATGCCGTTGAAAACCGCGATAAGCTGAAGGTCGGCGTAAATGTCGTTCCGGAGGAAATCGACTGCCGTGTTGCGGAAATGAAGCTCGCGTCATGGGGCATAGCAATCGACGCACTCACCCCCGAGCAGGAAAAATACATAAACAGCTGGAACGTATAAAACGCATAATATACAATATATAATCGGGGACTGTGAAATTTTGTTTTTTACAGTCCCTTTCATTGACAAAACACGGTTATTCTGTTACAATTTTATGCGTTAATATTTGCGCCAATAGCTCAGCTGGATAGAGCGTCCGCCTCCTAAGCGGAAGGTCGGGGGTTCAAATCCCTTTTGGCGCGCCACAAGCAATACCGAAGGTCTTTGTTTTCAAGGACTTTCGGCTTTTTATTTTTATTCGGAGACAGCGAAAATAAAAAACGGGAAATTTCATCGGCAAGCTCTCCGACTGCCGACGGACAACACAGATACACCGATGGAGCTGACGAGGTTCTCTGCAAAGAGCTTTCTGCCGAGAGAAGGAAATTCAAAATTAAGGAATTGTTAAAAGCGGTGCAAAAAGCACAGACAAAAGCCCGGAAGCCGCAGATGACAATATATATGCCGACATAGGCGGATAATTTAACACCCCCACCCGATGTAACACACATCAGGCGGGGGTGCTTTTAAGTTAAAGCTGCTTAATAATTACTCCTCATTGGCTCTTATTTCTTCAAGCTGAGCATGGAGATTAGACAGCTTTTTCTCTGAAATGTTATAGCCGAATGCCAGGATAATTGCCATAAGGCTAAGGGCAATTGCCGGCACAAGGGTGGAAATATTATAAAGCTTTGTTAAAACATCCTGCGGCAGTACCTGATTGTTGGCAGATACGTTGCTGTCATAATTGATTACTGCCAAAAGGGCATTAAGCCCGACGCCCGCAAGGGTTTGCCCCAGCTTTCTTGTAAAGGAAAAAACCGCATAGGCTGTGCCCTCCTCGCGGCGGTGGGTTCTGATTTCGTGGTAATCGATAACATCCATTACCAGCGCCCAAACCTCAAGCACAAAGAAGGTTTGACCCAAGCCCGAGAAGAATGTAAACACCAGGAACACATGGGGGTTGCTTGTTTTTATAAAGAACAAAATAAAGCTTACTATTGCCGCAAAGCCCAAGCCAAAGGCGCAAAGCTCCTTTTTGCCGAATTTGTCAATAAGCTTGTTCATAACGGGGATGAGTATTGCCATCGGCAAATAGGTGCAAATGGTTACCATTGAGTATAATTTTGCGCTGTGGTAATAATCCGCAAACAAATATTGATATGTTGACTGATAATAGAATTGGAAAGCAATAAGCAGCATTGACGCAAGGCAAAGCATTACAAACGGTCTGTTTTTTGCAAGGTCGCGGATTGTTTTAAATGCGTTATAATCGCTTTTTTCCTTTTTAATCGGTGCAATTCTTTCTTTGGTAAGCTTGTAGTGGCCGAAATAAACGCCCACTGAAATAATTGCCAAAATCAAAACGCCGATTGTGAGCTTTGAGCCGTCAAGAATTTGAATTTTGGTGCCGTCTGCGGCAAATTGGGTGTTGTAAACCAGCATCGGGAACAAAATTGTGCCCGGAAGTCCGCCGACGCCTGCACCGATTGAACGCCACATTGAAAGGGAGGAACGCTCCTTTTCATCATCTGTTACAACAGATGCCAGTGAGCCGTAGGGAATGTTAACCGCTGTGTACATCATTCCGTAAAGAATGTAGGTAATATATGCAAAAAGCAGATATTTAGCCTCGCTTAAATTCGGTATAACCGTGAACATAAGCACGGCTGAAACCGCAAGCGGAATGGAAAACCAAAAAACATAAGGCCTGAACTTGCCCTGCTTTGTAGGCTTGCGTGAGTCAATAAACGCACCCCAAATAGGGTCGTTAATAGCGTCCCAAAGCCTTGCAACCAAAATGAGAACCACTATTTTACTCGGTTGAATGTGCAATACATCGGTGTAAAACTTGTTTTGAAATGCACCGATAAGCGAAAAGGTCAAAAGGCCGCCCATATCGCCCATGGCGTAGCCGATTTTGTCCTTAAGCTTTATACCGTGTGTTAACCCGTTTTCGCTCATAAAGATCCCCCTTATTTTTGAAAAGATATTTAATCAAACCCGATTTCAAAAAAGTATTTCTTAGCGCACATGGCAATACAGCCGATATACTCTCTTTTTTTGTTAAGTGACGAAATTTTAATAATACTTTCGTTAAAATTTTTGTTGTAGCGCACGCACTGCTTAACCAGCTTTTCAATAATCCGTTCATTTTCAAAAAGCAAGCCGAACAGCACTATGCTGTCTGCGTTAAGAATGGTGGCAGTGTTAACAAGCGCAAGGGCGACAAGGTCTATTTTATGGTCAAGCATATAAATAATATTCTTATCGTTGCTGTTTACAATATCCTCAAGGGTCATATTGCCCCCTGCATCGTTAATAATAGCCCGGCTTGATACCTCGGTTTCAAGGCAGCCGTAACGGCCGCACCTGCATTTTTTGCCGCCGGTGTTAACAATATAATGGCCGATTTCGGCTATGCCGTTATCGTTGCCGGACTGCACCCTGCCGCCGTAGGCTATTGACGAACCGATACCTGCACTCCATTTGAAGAACAAAACAGAATCGCTGCTGCTTGCCCTGCCGTAAATCAGCTCGCCCTGGGCAAACGCCTTAACATTATTTTCCACCACAACGGGTATTCCGAGCGCGGATTGGAATTTATCCTTTATATCGCAATTTTTCCAAACTCCGAAATCGTTTTGCTCCGTTGAACCGATAATGCAAACCCCCGCTGCAAGAACCCTTTTAACATCAATGCTGTTTTCTTCGATAAAATTTAAAAGCTCCTTAACAACAAGGTCAATATCAACATAAAGACGGCTTTTTTTAAGATAAACCGCTTCGCCGTTAAGGGTTGCCAGCGAATATGTAACGGCGTTTTTCTCGGCGTTAACGCCCAAAACATATTTATCCTCAAGGCACAGGCTGAGCAAAACTTCATGCCTGCCCGATTTTCCGTTTGCGTCTATAAAGCCGCTCTCCTTAATGAACCCCTCGCCGATCAGCTCGTTGCAAATTTTTGTAACCGCCGCAGGGGTAAGGGATAATTTGTTAGCGATTTCCTTTCTGCTGAGGCTGCCGTAGGTGTTAAGCAAATACAAAATCATACTGCGATTTTCGCTTTTTACGGATTTTAAATTAAGCCCTTTTGTCAATAAACTATTCCCCCTTATTTTACCAATAACGACACACCGCTGATTGCCATAAGCGTGTAGGTAAGCACCATAAACGCCTTTTTATTCATGTGCTTGTAGATTAAATTGCCGATAAGCATTGCCAAAAACAGCACCGCCGTTGAAATTAAAAGCAAAATAACCGTGTTACCGTTAAACCTGCCTGCGCCTATATCGGTAAACATATTAATTGAGTTTAAAACAATCCAAACAGCCGAAACCGTTGACCTGAATTCGTCGCTGTCCTTTAGCTTATCGTTTGCATAAACGACAAGCAAGGGGCCTCCGCACACAAACATACCGTGCACAATTCCCGAAAGAAGCAGCAAGCCGTACATTACAATATCGATAAAAAGCCTATTCTGCTTTTTATCATTATTTTTGCCCTGCCGCCGTGAACGAATAATGCCCAAAGCGGTAAAGCCGATAACAATTATGCCCAGGGTTTTGTAAAGCACTCCGGAATTAACCGAAAAATGATTTATAATCAAAAAGCCGGGCACCATGCCTGCAAGCATTATGCAGGTTATTTTTAACAATTCCTTTTTGTTAATAAATTGCCTTTTTTGCGCCACTATTATTACAGAGGCAACAATGCCCAAAACATTAAGTATGGGTCTTGCAACATCAAAGCCCACCAGCATTATGGAAAAGGGCATTGCAAGCACCGTTCCCGCAAATCCTGTAATACATTGTATAATATTTGTGGCTAAAACAACGATAAAAAAGCACAAATTTCTAACATTCAGCATCAGAACTTCTCGGCCTCAATATTCAGCAGCTCTGCAAAGGCCTCAAGCTCCGCCGAGACATCGCCCATTGCAACGGCAAAATGGGGCTCCCAGCCCTCTTTAACGGCACGGTTGATAATTTCGCCCACATTGTTTTGGGTTTTAACAACAATCGATGTGCCGAAATACTGTTGGGGCCTGTCAAGCGCCTCGCCCTTGGCAATGAAAAATCTAAAGCTGCCGTCCGGTCTTTTGCCCACTCTGAACACGGTAACATTTTTTTCCGCCTTGCAGCCGAATTCAAGGGTTGGGCCGATTTTTCTGTTGCAATGCAGTCCTGCACAGGCTCCGCTCTGCTCCCTTGCAAGTGAACAGGGTGCCATACCGCAATGCCAAAACGTAACGCTGTTGTCGGCCTCGTTAATTGAAACGGGGTCGCCGAAGAAGGAGGCCTTGCCTGTAAGATACGAGGCAATATACATTGAAAGGGCACCGTAGGTGTCAGCCTCGCAGGCCGAGGACACGCCCAAATCGTTTAACAGACCCAGCACCGCACAAACGGGTGTACCGAACGCCGTGAAGAAATCGGGCCAGCACCTGCTTGACAGTGCGCCGATATTATTTTGCTTTGTATATTCGTCATAAGCTCTGAACAGCCTTGCAAAATCAACAACATTTTTGCGCTCGATTTTATCAAGACCGTTAATTGATGCCTTTGCTCTTTCTATGTATTCGCCGACATCGCTTTCGCTGAAAAGCTTTGCCTTGTCTATAAGCTCCCTTGCCTCAACGGAAATGAGCCTTGCGCCGAACACCTTAAGCATTTCGCCGTCAAGCGCCCTGCCGAAGCCGAAGCCCTCGGGTGTGTGACCCACCTGCAAAATATTAAGGCTCTCAACTGCCTTTTTAAGCGAAACCGCCGAAATAAAGGATTTAATCTTGCTTTCAGCCGCCGCCTCGTCAGGGGAGGCAAGCAAATATTCAAAGCTCCTGCCGAGGGCTTTTAGGGTATTTCCTGCGGAAAAAGCACCTGTAAGTGAATTAAGGCAAAGCCTGCCGCCGTTTGCCCGGGGCTCACGCAGAGTCCAAAGCAAGACAGGGCAACGGGTTTTCCTTAAAACCTGCGAAATATATGCCGCATTTGCAAAGGTTACATTTTGCACTATGGCAAGGTCGGGGTTTTTATCCTCCAAAAAATCATTAAGGCTGTCAATATCCAAAAGCATTTTATCGGGGCAAATAACCCCGGGATTTATTGATTTAAGCAGCCTTACGGATTTATCAAATTCCCTTTGTGCGCTTTCAAGATGAAATGTGGGCACCCCTATGGGAATGTATAAAATTTCAATGTTCATATAACGCTCCGTGTTAATATTTAAGCTCTTTATTTTCGCCGATTAAGCCCGGATAAGCACCCTGCTTAATAAGGGGCTCTCTGTCCTTATGAGCGAGCACCCATTTGTTTTTTTGCAGCAGCAGCCTGCCCTCGCCGTCGGCATAATCGGCTTTGTTTTCAAGGGGGGTGTTGGTGCCCCGCGGCAAAACAACAATATCCTTAAAGCCCTCGTCGCTGCAACGACACGGGGAGAGGTGCAGGGTGGTTTGATACATTTCAACCGCCGTGCCCTTGGGAACATAAAACACCCTTTCATCCCCGACATAAAACCTGTTTTCGCTGATTTGCCAGGTGTGCCCCAAAACAAGCATAAAATCGGTAACCGCAATGTTTATTTCAGAGCCCTTATGGTATTCAAAGCCGTTATAGGTGGTGTTTTTGCCGTTGCAATAGCCTGCCTGAATGGGCATTTCGCCGTAAAGCACATTTTCAACGTCCTTAAACACGCCGAGCTCCTCAAGGGCTGAATCGCTTGCAACATAAATATTTCCGCTATCGGGTATTTCCGTATTATTTTCCGCATATTCAATTGCCGCCGAAAAATCGAACCCATCAACAATTTTGCCGTAGGGCTTAAATTCGTCGTCAAAAACCGAATATATCTTTACATCATTGACGCTGCAAAGATGATCAATCATTATAATCCCCTCTTACAATTTTAAAGGTTGCACGCCAATCCTCCTTGCCTATGCCGGCCTCCATGCCCTTGTCATAAACGGTCTTAACATAGTTCATAACCGGCATATCAACCTGCTCCTGCTGTGCAAGCCTTTGGCAAATGCCCAAATCCTTATGCTCGTTTTCAAGGGAAAAGGCGGTTGTCCAGTTTTCATCACGGATATTTTGCCACTGGGCGTCAAGGTAAAAGCATTGTGCGCCGCCGTATAAAATTGCGGTGTGATAATCCTCGGGCGAAATGCCCATTTTACCGGCAAGAATAAGGGTTTCGTTAACGCCGTTTTGAATTTCGGCGCAAAGGGTGTTATGGCATATTTTCATAACAAGACCCTTGCCGTTTTCACCCATGCGGATTACATTGCAGCCCATATATAAAAGTATCGGCTTGATAACCTCGTAAAGCTCCTCGTCGCAGCCCACAAGTATGCCAAGCTCCCCTGCAATTGCCGCAGGCTTCGATTTGACAACGGGGGCGTCTGCAAACTGTGCGCCCTTTGCCTTAATCATTTTTGATACCTCAACCGATACCGCCGGGTCAATGGTGCTCATATCAATGCAGATTTTGCTGTCGTCAATATAAGGCAAAAGCTCGGTGTAAACCGCCTTAACATGCTCCGATTTCGGCACCATGGTAATAATTACATCTGCCTTTTGGGCAACCTCGATGTTATTGTCGCAGCCGATTGCCCCTGCCTTTTCAAGCTTTTTTATCTGTTCCTTGTTAAGGTCCGAGCAGTAAACGGAATCGTTATGCTTTTTAACAATATTTTCGCACATTGATTCGCCCATAATGCCCAGGCCTATAAATCCTATTTTCATATTTTTCACACAGCCCTTCCTAATGATTTACAGCGATTAATCGGTAATTGTTTTATCCCAAGCGTTTTGGAATTTTTCCAAGCCGTAATCGGTAAAGGGATGATAAAAGCTGTCTTTGTAAACCTGCAAGCCCGCGGTTACAATGTCTGCACCTGCAACGGCACAGTCAACAAACTGCTTGCCGTTTCTTACTGCGGCGCAGATAATTTGTGTTTTGCCGTAAAAGCCGTAGTTTTTGTAAATGGTAACAATATCCTGAATGTACTGCTTGCAGTCCTCGCCGCTGTTTTCCTTCCACCCGATAAAGGGAGAAACGAAAAGGGAATTGTTTTTGCCTGCAATAAGTGCCTGAGAGGCTGAAAATACAAGGGTCAAATTTGTTCTTACGCCCTTTTTCTCAAGTGCCCTTGCCGCAGTAATGCCTGCCTGAGTGCAAGGGATTTTAATGCAAAAGTTGGGGCACATTGCCGCAATTTTTTCGCCCATTGCAATCATTTCGTCGGCATCGTCAAGATGAGGGTTTATTTCAACCGAAATAGGGAATTTATCCCAGCCCTCAATATCGTTTTCCTTAACAAATTCGGCAAGCTCACCGATTACGGTAAAAAACGGCTTACCCGAATTCATAATATGATTTGGGTTGGTGGTAACACCGTCAATACCAAAGGTATTGTATGCCTCCTTGATTTCATCAATCTTTGCGCTGTCTAAAAAATATTTCATAATTCTTTCCTCCTGTTATTCAGCGTTTAATATATCAAGCACCGACTGTGCTTCTTTCCTTATAAATACCGGCGGCTGCCCTATGGGGGCGCTTATGTTATATTCTCCGCCGGAATATTCCTTTTTGCTCCACAAATGCACCCATTTATCTTGTGGCAAATAAACTCTTTGACTTTCTGCGCCGGATTTCAAAACAGGTGCCACAAGAATATCTCGTCCCAAAAGGTATTCGTAGCCTTCCGTAAATGCCCGGGGCTCGTTGTAGTAGAAAAACAACGGTCTTACAACACCCACGCCGCTTTCGCTGTTTTTTCTTACCGCCCGGGCAAGATACGGCTTAAGCTTTGCGTGAATTTGCGACATTACGGCACTTTGGTGCAGCACCCTTTCGTTGGCGTCAAACTGCACGTTAAGGTCGGGGTTAAGCCCCTCGTGGCTGCGCATAAGGGGAGAAAACGCATTCATCTCACACCAGCGCATATAAAGCTCCTCGCTCCTTTTAAGGTTGAAAAACGAGGTGTAGCCACCGATATCGCTGTGGGAAAGCCCAAAGCCGCAGCAGGTAAGGCTGAGCATTGCGGGAATTACCGACGGCAGGCCGAAATCTATTGAAAAATCGGTGTGATTGTCGCCGTTCCACATCATGGCGGAGGCACTTGGGGTGCCTGAAAAGCCCGCCCTTGTAAAGAACATTATTTCCCCTGTTTTTCCCGCCTCCTCAATTGCTTCACGGTTGATTTTTGCCCAACGCGCAGGCCAGGTGTTGTGCACGAGCTCCGCATCCTCGCCGCTGTAAAGCACACAGTCGGTGGGCAGATATTCGCCGAAATCCGCCATCCAGCCCGAAAGGCCGAAATCTATCATATTTTCCCTAATTATGCCCTTTATCCAGCGGCAAGCGTCGGGGTTGGTTAAATCTATCATGGCCGCAGGGAAGGTGGTAATGGTAACATAATAATCCTTACCCTCTTTATTTTTAACGCAGTAGCCCTTTTCGCTTGCCTGCTTGTAAAGCGGCTTTTCCACCGCTAAAAACGGGTTGATATAGCCTAAAACCCTTATGCCCTTTTGGTTCAGCTCCTTAATTTTTTCATCAAGACGGGGGTAAAGCTCTCTGTCCCACTGCCAGTTCCAGTAAAGCTGCTTGCCGGCGGCAGTAACACGCCTGCCCTCCCAATCCTGAATCCAAACGCCGTTGACGGCCACACCGCTGTTAAGCGCAGCGTTAACCTTGTTCATCATAATATCGGTGCCGCCCTGAATCCCTAAAATGTAGCCGTCATAGGTCCAATCCGGCAAATCGGGCTGCCTGCCCAAAACAGTTGAAAGGTTTGACAAAACCTGTTCAAAATCCTCCCCAAAGCCGATATAAAACGGGGCGATTTCCCACATTTTAATTCTGTGGCAGGTTGGATTTTTAAAATCAAATTCCCCCTGTGCCGTGGCTGTGCTGTGGAAAAAGTATTTTCGTGAGCTTAAAAAGGTGGGCTGTGCATAATAGGTTTCGTAATTGGAAAACCGTTGCTTTTTGGTTGTGTTTTTTATACCTACAACCTGCTTTAAAAGCTTTTTGGCAATTTGCAGTGCGTTAATATGCTCCGCCACCCAAACTCTGGCGCATTTTCCGCGCAAATTAAACTCCGAAAAATTTTCGCCGCAGCCGTAAACACATTCCTCTTTAACAGCCGGAATATCAAACTCCATTCGGTTGTAATCCCCGGGGATATTAAAGGTAAAATAAAGCTTGTTGCCGTCGATTATTTCAATTCGGCAGCTGCCTTGGCTTAATTCCACCGTTGCCCTGCCCTCTGAAAGGCCGACCCCCTTAACGGTAAGCTCAGCTTGTGATAAGAGCTTTTCCTTAATTTTAAAGCTGCCGTGGCTCATTTTGTAGGAGCTGCTGCCACGGCCTGCTTGCAGCAATTTTTGCCCTACGGCGATTGTGTATATTACGCTGTCGTGCAAGGCTATTTCCAGCCTGTTGCCCGAAATGTTAAACGATAGCATTTGTACAACCCCTTTGCATTAATTAACGCTGTTAATTAATTATGCCCTTATTATACAATCATTACCGCCCAATGTCAATAAAAATCATAACCACTAGTAAACTAGTGGTTTGCACAGCCCCTATAAGGGGCGCCTACTGGCTAAGCCCCTGAAAGGGGCATAGAAAGTTTGACAACGCATTACTATCTCAAGCAGCCGCTCACGTGCGGCTGTTTGTTTTTTGCTTACTTATTCTTGGCACCCGTAAACGGGTCGAAGTATTCTTTTATGCTCATTTGGTCTTGTGCGAAATCTTCTTCAAGTTGATTTCTTATATATTCTTCGATTACCCTTTTATTTCTTCCTACTGTATCTACATAGTAACCTCTACACCAAAAGTTTCTAGAGCCATACTTGTATTTTAAGTTTGCGTGCCTATCAAAAATCATCAAGCTGCTTTTCCCCTTGAGATATCCCATGAATTGTGCTACACTTATATACGGTGGTATACTTACCAGCATATGCACATGGTCGGTACAAGCTTCAGCTTGTATAATTTCCACTCCTTTTTGCTCGCATAGTTTTCGCAATATTTCCCCTATATCTTTTTTCAATGTACCATATATTTCTTTTCTGCGATATTTTGGTGCGAAAACTATATGATATTGACACCTGTATTTTGAATGAGCTGTGCTCTTGATTTCATTATTTCCATCTTTTTTAAACATAATTTCCTCCTTGTACTTTAGTAATGCAGTCGCCAAACCGCTACTATTATACTTGGAGGTTATTATTTTTGCACCACTCTTTTGCGTGGTGCGTTCTTTTTTTACTAAAGCGTTCCTTTTCCCCCGGTAGAACCGGGGGTTTTCATCAGTTGCTAGACAAT
>ERZ1026780.497-NODE-497-length-31229-cov-10.948803_pt1 | contig 31229 bp, 16 predicted proteins | sample MGYA00380126_ERZ1026780 | MGnify/ENA primary metagenome ERZ1026780 (study PRJEB33269, sample SAMEA4719762) | human gut metagenome | biome: human-associated habitat; feature: organic feature; material: feces | place: Cameroon | collected 2013-10 ... | reverse complement strand
ATTAGAAAATATTTGAAAAAACTTTGAAATATTCCCGCTTGTGAAGGATTTTGGCACAAACGGGACTTGTCTTTGCCGTGAAAAATATTTTTGTGCAGGTAGTGACTGGAAACCTTGCTTCAAGTGATTTCCATCACTCACTCACTTGAATTGTCGTTGTCCACGCATATCAGTCCTTGCCCTCGGCATCGTTCCCGATGTCATTGATGTTTGGAAGAGCCTGTGAGATTTCTTTGGGCATCATTTCATTTTTTTCCAACACATCAGAATTGAACTGGGACGGGGTGACTCCAAAATGCTTTTTGAACCGGATGATGAAATAGCGGTACGAGCTGAAGCCAAGCTCATCAGAGATCTCTGACACCAGTTTGTTGCTGTCAAGCAGCATTTGTGCGGCGTGGCGAAGACGGATATCCTCAATGAACTCACGCGGGCTGCGTCCTGTTATGTTCTTCAGCTTGGTGTTGAGAGCTGTCTTGCTTATGTGCAATTCCTGACACAACACCGTGACATCGAGTTTGTCCGAGTACAGATTGCGTTCTACGGCGCCTATCGCTGCGTTCAGGAAGTAATAATCCTTGCGCCCGTGCTGCCTTGACTGTACGGTCTGAGGGGCGATGGCATATTTCTCCTGCAGGATTTTCCTGTTGTCCAACAGGGTCTTGCATTGTTCGATCAGGGTCTCCGTGCTGAATGGTTTCACAATGACGGCATCGACTCCCATCCTTGCACCCTTGATGCTGACTTGCTCGGAGGCGTGTGAAGTGAGAAGCACAAAAGGAATATGGCAGGTCTCGAAATTATGCCGGATGTTGGTGCAAAGCTCAAGACTTTTGTCGAATCCGGACTTGAGATCGCAGACAATGATGTCCGGTTGCTCTTTCAGCGAGCATTGTAAGGCCTCTTCCGCGTCAGACGAGACCAACACGTCATAGGTGCGCCCGAAGATACTTCTCAGCATCGCCCTGTTATCCGGGTCGTCAGCGACAAGCAGTGCCCGCAGACCGGTCTTTTCTGATACTGCGGATTTGGCCGGCATCTCTGGTTGAGGCTCTTCGTGGAGAGTTTGGACCTGCCGGATTTCCTCATTCTCGTTTTCCAGATCAACATATCCGGAAATGATGGTCTGCATATTCTTGGCATTTGAATATGAACGCTCGATATATTTCAGCCCCGCGGGGGAAGAGTCCGCATACCGTTGGAAAAACAATTCCAGCTGCCCCAGTATCATAGTAAGCGGCTCCCTGAGACTTCTGGAGACATCAACGAACAACTGCATTCGCCGCATCCCTTCCGATTCCTCGAATTTTAGTCTTTGCCTGAGCAGCATCCTTGAATATAAGATGGAGAGAAGGGTTGTCAGAATGGCAAGGATCAGGATGACATAGATAACTTTCGCGAGCGTGGTGGCATACCAATATGCCTTCAGCCGGATTCCAAGCGTTATTTCTTCAGTGGAGCCAATGTTCCCGCCATCCTGGCAACGGACGCACAACCTGTATTTTCCGGGGCGGAGATTCATATAGACGATGGGGTTGTCTGGAGTGAACGGTGTCCAGTCATTATCCGCTCCATTCAGTTTATAACTCCATAATGTCGGGCGTGTACCGGAGTAATCAAAGGTGGAGATATCAACGGATAGATTGGTTTGTCCGGGGTTCAGCACGATGTCATTGACGAACGGAATCCTCTCTTCAGTCGATATGGTTTTTCCGTTGATTGAAATCTCCGCGAAGGCAGGGCGAGGCATCACCGTGTCATCCTCGGAGAACGACGAAGGGTCGAAGACAATTATGCCGTCCTTACCGCCGACGAGAATCTTTCCGTCCGATGTCCGTACAAGACATCCTTCCCTGAACGAACTGATACCGAGTCCGTTAGCGGTTTTGAAAATCCGGCTCCAACCGGCATCCTCCCTGACGATTGATATTCCTTGTCCGGATGTCACCATCAGGCAGGAATCGCCGCAAGGCAGTAACTTGCTAACATAAGTGTCTGAAAGTCTTGACGATGGAAAATGGAAAACGTCCTTGTCTGCCACACCTACCCTGCAAAGTCCGACTCCCGTGATTGCCACAAACAAGTCACCATTCACGGCCACAACGTCCGGACAGCTTCCCGAGACAGGCAAGGGATGAAAGTTGTTAGTCTTAATGTCATATATGTACGCACCTATGCCGGAAATGACGATCTGCCTGTCATTCATCCTGCTTATTGCATAAATCGAACGGGTATAACCGGGAATATGTCGACTTATGCAATGTTCGGTCGCCGGGTCGAAAATGTATAACCCACTTGATGTTCCAAGATACAACTTATTGTTTTGTAAATATATGGCACTCACTGTCTCGTTGAAAGACTTTCCGTTTTCGTCCTGAAACGAAAACGTGCGCAATTCTCCGGTTGCCGTGTTGTATCTGTGCAGCGCACCCTGAAAAGAACCTGCCCATATTTCACCGGATGACTTGTCAAACAGCGCCGTTTGGAACTTTATCCGTCTTCCTGAAGGTATCTCTGACAATTTCCCCTGACTGTCCAGGCGGAACATCCCGTGATTGTCAGTGAATATCCAAAAGTTTCCTTCAAAATCCTCGGCGATTCCGCGGACCATTTTTAAGGACTCGCTTCCCGGTAATATGTCGAATGCGGAGAGTGTTTTGTCGCGGTACCACAGGCCAGAATAATAGGTGCATACCCAAACGTTGCCGTCACGATCCTTGAAAATATCCCAAATCGCTTCCTTGTTCGGTATTCCGGAATGATCCGGAAGGCAGGACAACTCTCCTGAGGAGACTCGGAACAGGCCGTCCGCCGCACCCACGATGAGATTGCCGTCCTGAAGCTCACGGATTGAGCGGATCTCCTTCTTAGGAAGAGTCCCGGTTATTTCGCTGGAAGAATAATCCTTCCTTATAAGAATGATTCCACCGTCCGCCAGCCCTGTCCACATATTGTTGTCCGAATCCATAAGGATCGCGGTCACTCCAGAGGCGGCCTTGAATATTCTTTTGAACTGCCCGTCGTAGAGGAAAACCTCACCTTTCTTATCCCCCAGGACAAGGATATTGTCAATTCCGCGTGTGATGCACGAGAATTCCGCCTTCGGGATGCTGCCGACAGTCTCAAGGCTGTCGCCCCGTGAGACAAAGAGGCTGTTCCCGTGTGCCACCCAAAGGCTGTCGCCGACAGCGAGCATAGAACTCCCGTGCCAACCGGAAAGAGACGATTTGAGAAGTATGGGAGCCCTATGGCGGATGTCGAAGCGATGTATTCCACGATATGAAACGGAATAGACTATATTGCCGCTCTCGTTGCACGCAAGGCTATGTGCGATGACTGATTGCAACATAAGCCTTGTATGTGTGCCGTCGTATGTGAAAACGCCATAGCTTGTATTAAGCCAGATGCTTCCGCTGGAATCTTGACAAGCAGAATAGACCGCCGCGTCACGGAATGCGTTCAGGCGTGAGGGCTGCACAAATCGTGAGGCCAGCAGCGGGGTGGTCATAGCCGCTGACAAAACAAGTGTTAATACTATGTGGCTGATGCTTCGGAATAATCCATCCTTCGTTGCCATAATATCTTTTCTGCTTGATCAGGAAATATTCAAAAACTTCCGCAATATATGAACAATGGTCGATATTATAACAATTAAAGTTCAAAATTATCATAGCCCTAAGCCATCAGACGCCCGATCTTTGGCAAAAAAAGAAACACATAGTTAATATGAAAAGATTGCTGCTTGCTACAATCATCATCCTTCTTGTCCTGCCGATGCAGGCACAGGAAAGGTTCGGGGAAGGCTCCATCTATCACGATGGGTGGATCGACTTTAACAAGAATGGAATCAAGGATGTCTATGAGGATCCCTCCGCGGACATCAACACCAGAATAGAGGATCTGCTCTCGCAGATGAATCTGGAGGAGAAGACCTGCCAGATGGTTACACTTTACGGCTATCAGAGAGTCTTGTATGATGAGCTTCCGACTCCCAAGTGGAAGGAGAAACTGTGGAAAGACGGGATAGGTGCGATAGACGAGCACCTGAACGGCTTCCGCAACTGGGGGCTGCCGCTCACGGACAGCGAATGGCTCTGGCCGGCGTCTAAACACGCGAAGGCTCTCAATATCGTGCAGCGTTTCTTTATAGAGGAGACCCGTCTGGGGATTCCAGTGGATTTCACCAACGAGGGAATCCGCGGTGTCGAGGCGTATCGCGCGACAAATTTCCCCACTCAGTTGGGTATCGGGCACACTTGGGACAAGGAATTGGTGCACGAGATCGGCAGGATTACCGGCCGGGAGGCAAGGCTGTTGGGATATACCAATGTCTATGCCCCGATTCTGGATGTGGGCAGAGACCAGCGATGGGGACGTTATGAGGAAGTCTATGGAGAGTCCCCTTATCTGGTGGCGGAACTGGGAGTGCAAATGGCTTCCGGTATGCAGACGGATTACCAGGTGGCTGCCACCGGCAAGCATTTCGTCGCCTACTCCAACAACAAAGGTGGGCGTGAAGGTATGGCGAGGGTGGATCCTCAGATGGCTCCCCACGAAGTGGAAAACATACATATATACCCTTGGCGGGAAGTGATAGGAAGGGCCGGCCTGCTGGGAGTGATGAGTTCCTACAACGACTACGACGGCATCCCGGTTCAGGGCAGCCAGTACTGGCTCACGGAGCGTCTCAGAAATGATTTGGGATTCAAGGGCTATGTGGTGAGCGACAGCGATGCGGTGGAATATCTGCATAGCAAGCACCACGTTTCAGCGAATATGAAGGAATCCGTGCGTCAGGCGGTGGAGGCCGGGCTGAATGTCCGATGCACCTTCCGTACTCCTGACAGCTATGTTCTGCCGCTGCGCGAACTCGTGACGGAGGGAACGCTTCCGATGTCTGTCATTGACGAGCGTGTCCGTGATATATTAAGGGTGAAATTCCTCGTCGGACTGTTCGATCATCCATACCAGAACGATTATGAGGCGGCTGACCGCGAAGTGGACGGTGATATTAATAATAAAGTGGCCCTTCGCGCGTCACGCGAAAGCATAGTGCTGCTTAAAAACGAGGGTAACCTGCTGCCTTTGGACAAGGACAAGATACGTACTCTTGCGGTTGTCGGCCCGAATGCGGACGAGGTCTCTTTCGCCCAGACACATTACGGACCTCTGGCGACAGCGTCGGTCTCTGTCCGCAAAGGACTGGAGGAGGCCCTGAAAGGCAAGGCGAAGATTCTCTACGCTAAGGGATGCGAGCTTGTTGACGAGAATTGGCCGGATTCCGAAATACTTCCTTCAGAACCTACGAAAGAGGAGCTTCGCCAGATGAACGATGCGGTGAGGCTAGCCCGCAAGGCGGATGCCGTGATAGCGGTTCTCGGTGGCGGACAGCGCACCTGCGGCGAGAACAAGAGCCGCACCAGCCTGGATCTGCCAGGACATCAGGAGTTGCTTCTGAAGAAATTGGCGGCCACGGGAAAGCCGGTTGTGCTGGTGCTCATCAACGGACGGCCGCTTTCCATCAATTGGGCGGACGAACATATTCCCGCCATTCTTGAAGCTTGGTATCCCGGATCCCACGGAGGGACGGCGGTGGCTGACGTAATATTCGGTGACTACAACCCAGGTGGCAAGCTAACGGTCACATTCCCGAGAACTGTCGGCCAGATTCCTTTCAACTTCCCTTGCAAGCCAAACTCGCAGGTGGACGGCGGCAATGGAGTCGGCCCGCAGGGACGGCAGTCCAGAGTGCACGGAGCGCTGTATGATTTCGGCTATGGCTTGAGTTACACGACTTTCGAATATTCATCATTGAAACTGTCTTCCAAGACCATTTCTCCGTTTGACAGTGTGGAAGTGTCGTTCACTCTGAAGAATACCGGCTCCTGCAAGGGCGATGAAGTGGTTCAACTTTATATTCGTGACGTACTGAGTTCCATCACGGTTTATGAGAAGGCGCTGCGTGGGTTTGAACGAGTAAGCCTTGAACCGGGAGAGTCGAAGGAAGTAAGTTTCATCCTTACTCCAAAGGATCTCAGCCTTCTGGATGCGGATTTCCGACGTATTGTGGAACCGGGCGAGTTCGAGATTATGATAGGCGCGTCCTCAAAAGATATAAGACTCAGTGAAAAGTTGCTTGTGGATGACGGTGGCGGTTCCTCAAGCATCACATATCCGGACGATGCCTCATACGTCAAGACGACCTTCCCCGCCAGAATCGGTGTGAGCGAGGATGCCACAGTGTCTGTCTCGGAAGGGAAGATGATAGGTTCGCTCGGGATCAATTGGGGTGCTGGAACAGACTGTTCTTTCGAAATCCTGTGGACCAATGGAGGCGGGCAGTTCCTGCCGGTTTATAGGGGACAGATGTCAACGGCTGGCAAGGCGGAGCGGCAAGTCTATACTTTTGAGCCGGTCGGCGCCAGCGAGATCCGAGTGGCCGTGACCAAAGGCTCAGCGACCATTATTTCTTTGGAAAGTGATGTCATTAAATTGTGAAATATAATAATAGAGAGCTATGAATAAAGGCTTTATAAAATTTGTTCTGCTGCCGCTCGGGCTTATGGGCACCCTGAGCTGCTCGGGAGAGAGTATTAAAAATGAACCTTCAGATCCGTTCGGTGATCTGCCGGATGCTTCCGTGGAGTTGTATTCGTATTCCAATCAGATTCGTCCGTCGGTGCATTATACGGTTGAAGTCGCCGGAGGAAAGGCGACCGTAATCCCGACCAAGGAACATCAGGTATGCGCTTTCGGCTGTGACGGCCCCGTTGCCGTCAAGGTGACTTACAACGCCGACTTCATTGACAAGGCGGAAATCCTTCCGAAATCAAAGGACTGGCGTTATGTCGCTTCACGCGAGGCGGTCACTGTCGTGATGTCGCCCGGAGACAAGGCCGTCGTGGAGATAAACGGATCGGAAGACTGTGACCTTTTCCTTTTTGCCAACCCGTTGGAGACTGGCAAGCCGTCGAAGGAGGATCCGAATGTCCTGTACTGCGGGGCCGGAACCGTGACTGACCTTACGACATTGACCCTGAAATCCGGCCAGACGCTTTACATCGAGGGCGGAGCCGTGGTCAAGAGCGTGCTCAAGGCTCTGGACGCTTCTGACATCACTGTGAAAGGCTGCGGAATCCTTGATGCCAGAGGAATAGACGCCCGCGGAATCCAGTTCCAGAGAACGGACAATCTCAGGATAGAGGACATAATCCTGTTGAACGACATCAACTGGAGCACATTCATCTCGGAATCGGATAATGTGAATATTTCCAACTACAAGGTGGTGGCCGTCGAGAATCCGAACAATAAGACCGGCTGCGAGAACGATGCGCTGGACATTCTGGGATGTCAGAATGTGACTGTGAAAGGATGTTTCGGCTATGCGCACGATGATGTGTTCTGCATCAAGTCGCAGAAATGGACTTACAAGGGAGAGGTCAAGAATGTGCTGTTCGAGGACTGCGTTGCGTGGAACTACCTGAGCGGCAATTCATTCGTCATCGGCGCCGAGACCAACGAGAACATTTCCGGTGTCACATACCGGAATTGTCAGAGCATACACAGCGCCGGCCGTGGAGCCAATAATACGCTTTCCCGCGGTGGGCTCAGCATACACCACTGTGCTGGCGGCCATATCTCCGACATCCTGTTCGAGAACATCATTCTGGAGGACTGCAAGGAGTACGGCATCCATCTGGACATCCGCAAGTCTTACGTCAAGGATCTCGGAACTGGGGTGACATATTCCCCGGGAACCTGCGACGGCGTTACGCTCAAAAATGTGACCTTGCTGAAGAAAGCCCCTTGCGGAAATGTGCTGATTGGATATGACAGCGACCATAAAATCACAGGAGTGGTCTTCGACAATGTGGTTCAGGAAGGAGTGAGGTTCACGGAAGACAATGTCAGGTCTTTTTTCTCCACCTGGTCAAACGCCGAATGTACTGTCCGATAACGACAATCCCATAAGTGAATACATTAAAACTGATTCAATATGAAAACCGTTTGTCTTGGCCTTATATCTATGGCTATGATGGCGCAGGTCGCTTGCTCCTCCTGTTCCGGGAACAAGGCGGAAGTGACTCCGCCCGATGTGGAATATACCGATGAAGTCGAATATTATAATTTCTCTCCGAGGCTTCCGGAGTCGCAGCTGTATGCGGTGAAAGTCGCCGGAGAGTTCATCAAGGTGTTCCCGACATACGAACCGCATCTCGCCTGGTTCGGTGTTGATGAAGGAACTGTCAAGGTCGAAGTGTCACTGCAGAGCGGCAGTGTCGAAAAGGCGGTGGTCCGCCCGTTGGGAAAGAACTACAATTACAGAATTGAAAACGGACGTCTCATCATTGACCTTCATAAATATGACCGTGTGTCTGTGGAAATTAATGATGATCTGGAGCAGCCGCTCTTCATATTCGCAAATCCTATAGACAGGGAAAAACCGTCAAAGAGTGACCCTGCGGTCAAATATTTCGAGGCTGGAAAAATCTATGATGCCGGCCATCTGGTACTTGACGGGAATTGCAAGGAAGTATATCTTGAGCCGGGAACTTATGTCAAAGGCAATATACTCGGAGTCGATCTGGACGGAGTGAATATCCACGGTGGCGGATTCATCGACGCTACTGGCTATCCGGGCAGATACGGAGAGTTCTATCAACCGTTCGGTATAGCGTTCTGCAGATGCGCGAACTCTCGGTTCAGCGATTTCACCAACCTGTTCGCCGATGGTGGCTGGTCTTCGCTTTACACCAACTGCCACAATTCCGACATCACCAATGTCAAGACCATAGGACTGAACAGTGCCAAGGGAGTCAAGACCAACAACGACTCGATGGATATAATCGGCGGAGTCAACGTACACGTGTCCAAATGCTTTATGCGCGGCCACGATGATGTCTATTGTCTCAAATCGCAGAAATTCAAGCTTAAGGGCGATGATGTGGACGGCATTTACTACGAAGACTGCATAGGCTGGAACATTGACGCCGGGAACACTTTCGAGATAGGTTACGAGACCCAGCTTGACATAAAGAACGTCCATTACAAGGACATCTATGCTATTCATTCCGGCACGGGCACTGACGGTAACGAGATGAGGAGAGCGGCTTTGAGCATCCATAACGGTGCGGCGGGGACAATCTCGAACGTGACCTACGAAAACGCTTACATTGAGGATGCTTTGGAGTTTTCGATCTATCTTGCCTGTCTGAAGCACAGCTACAACATCGGCTTCGATGAGAATGGCGACAAACTGACATATTCGCCTGGGAAAATCCGTGACGTGACATATTCAAACATCAATGTGATGAATGTGCGTCCAGGCAGAGGAGACTGCGTGATCCAGGGATATGACGGAGATCATAATGTCTCCAATGTCACGTTCAAAGGATTCAACCATCTCGGCAGAAGAGTCACCTCTCTGGACGATGTCGTCTGGAGAATCAAGACCAACTGTTCGGACATAAGCTTCGATTAAGGGGCGTTCAAGGAATATTAGAGTTATATTTTTCATTTTCAATAGTATGAAGATCTTATCTAAAATAACGTTGCTTTTCGCGATCCTGTCATTTTCTGTCACCGCCTTCGCGCAGGAGGTCATCACGGGAAAAGTCACGGACCTCGGCAATGAGCCGCTCATAGGCGCTGGTGTCACATACGTCGGGACCAATGTCGGCGTGATCACCGACATCGACGGCAACTACAGCATAAAGAAGATCGCGGGTGGGACACTGCGGTTTTCCTCCATCGGAATGAAGACTGAGGAGGTGAAAGTCGATAAGCAGACTGTGATAGACATTAGACTTGGCGACGATGACCTTGTGCTCGATGATGCGGTGGTCATCGGTTACGGCTCGCTTTCGCGCCGTGACCTTACTGGCTCTGTGAGTTCAGTCAAGGCGGAAGAACTGTCCAAGACAGGCAGCCGAAATGTTGTCGGTGCCCTTCAGGGACACGTTGCCGGCCTCAGCATCACATCCCAGTCCGGAGAGCCTGGTTCCGGGTTCAATATCAAGATCAGGGGCAACAACTCCATCAATGCGGGAACCACGCCTCTTTTCGTCATTGACGGGATGCAGATGGACATATCCTCAGGAGAAATAGCGACAACGTCATCCACTGGCTCGGGCACATTCGACCCGATGTCATTCCTCAATCCGAACGACATTGAGTCCATCGAGGTGCTCAAGGATGCCACGGCGACTGCCATTTACGGTGCGAGAGGCGCTAACGGAGTCATTATCATCACAACGAAAAGCGGTGCGAAAGGAACGGCTGACAAGACCATTGTCAATTTCAATTCCTCCATAGGAATATCCAAAGTGCCGAAGCATATCGATATGCTTGACGCTCAGGAATATGTCAACTATCGCTTCGCGAGAAAAGACTATGGCTATCTGGATTACGGCATCGATACAGACGGCGATGGTGTCAGCGACACGCCCAAAGATGCAAGTCAGTACGGCTACAGCGACTGGCAGAAGATAATGTACAGGACTGCTGTCACTCAAGACTACAATCTGTCCGTCAATGCCATAGCCAACAGGAATACCCAGATGCTGTTCAGTCTCGGTTACCTCAATCAGGACGGCCTTATCGTGAACAATGATTTCCAGCGTTACACCGGACGGATCAAGGTTGACCACAAAGTAAGCGAGAATGTGAAAGTCGGAGCTTCAGTCAACTACGGGCGCACCATATCGAACGGAGCTGTGTCTTCCGGCGGCGGTGAACTCGGCAACAGTGGCCTTATCCAGCTCATCTATCTCAGACGTCCGATAAATTTCTACACGGACAGCGACACTGACAATATGGGATCATATTCGCTGCTTGATTGTGTCACTGATGAAACCTACCGAAGAACCGTGTATTCACGTGTCTCCGGCAACGCCTATGTCGATTGGGAAATCATCAAGGGGCTTACATTCAGGGCACAGGCATCCGGGAACACATCCAACTCCAAAGGTATGGAATTCTACACAGCAAACAGCCTCTGGGGTTTCTCCAAGAACGGATACGGAAGAATCAAGACGGTCGATACCTATGGATGGAACACTTCGGCGACCCTCACCTACAAGAAGACGTGGAACAATGCCCATAATCTCAATGCGATGCTCGGCGTGGAGATGAGCGCGTACAGAAACGAGAACCTGATGATCGGGGCATACGATTTTGAGGACGACTCCACTGGCGTGTTCGACATCAGCAAGGGCGGCATTCAGGAAGCTCCGTCGGAAAACGTGGCGATGAGCACGATGATGTCAATGTTCGGCAGGGTTGAATATAACTACAAACAGCGTTACTACGCGTCATTCAATATGCGCGCTGATGGCTCGTCCAAGTTTATGCCAGGCAGCCGTGTTGGATATTTCCCGTCCGTGGCGCTTGCCTGGAGACTGTCCGAAGAGGAGTTTATGAAAGACGCGACGTGGCTGGACCAGTTCAAGATCAGGGCAAGTTTCGGTGCGTCCGGAAACGACAGGATTTCCAACTATGCGACAATGGCGCTTATGACCACAAACTACTATGCTGTCAACGGTACCGAAGTTATGGGTATGGCACCGTCAAGCTCGGCGAACACCAGACTGAAATGGGAGACCACCTACCAGTATGACCTCGGGCTGGATGTCAGCCTGTTCAAGAACAGGATAGATTTCCTCGCCGATGTTTATTACAAGGACACCAGGGATATGCTTTACCGCGCCACATTGCCTGCCCAGACCGGTTTCGTGGAGCAATGGCAGAACCTCGGACGTGTCGAGAACAAGGGATTCGAGTTCAGTCTCAACACCCACAACATCAACAGGCGCGATTTCTCTTGGTCCACGAGCGTCACATTCGACCTTTCACGCAACAAGGTTCTTGACATCGGCGGCATTGACTACACCAGCGTCAACATCGCCCACGGTCAGCTCGCGAACGATATTTCCAGAATTATGGTCGGACAGCCTATCGGGATAGGCTACGGCTATGTCGCCGACGGCAACTACCAGCTCGACGAGTTCTGGGCGGTTGACAGGAACGGCCGCCAGTTCTCCGCCGAGACCATCGTGACCGAAGGGAACTACGACAATTACAAATATGAACTCAAGGATGGTGTGACGAGGATCAATTCCGTTACGGTGCAGCCGGGTGACCGCAAGTACCGTGATCTTGACGGAGACAACGAGATCACTGTGGCGGACAAGACGGTGATCAGCGATTCGAACCCTGATTTCACTATGGGGCTCGGAAACACTTTCAATATCTTCGGAGTGGAACTCTCGTTCTTTTTCGAGGGCGTTTTCGGCAGGGACATAATGAACGAGTTCAAACTGCGGTCCGAGTCCGGGCAGAGCGGAGGGACACAGTTCAACAATCTGACGAAAGACGCGTGGCACGGTCGATGGACAACGGATAACCCTTCCAACACATATTCAAGGCTTCTGAATCAGACAAACACTTGGGTGTCTTCATATTATGTGGAGGACGGCTCCTTCGTCAGGCTAAAGAACCTTTCCTTGGGCTACACATTCGACAATCCGAGGTTGCGCAAGGCGAAGATTTCAAGTCTGAAGCTGAGTTTCAACGCTGATAACCTGTTCGTCCTCACAAAGTACAGCGGAATGGATCCGGATGTCAGTTCTTCCAATCCTTTGTTCACCGGCTTCGACAGGCTTTCATATCCAAAGGCAAGAACATTCACTTTCGGAATAGGTATGACATTCTAAAATGGTTTGAATATGAGAAAGACAATCAAATATATGATGGCCGCTGTACTTACCGCGTTTGCGGCGGCGTCCTGCGAACACGCGAAGTTTCTGGACCAGTACCCATATTCGCAGACTTCGCCTGAGAATTTCTACACTTCGGAAAGGTCGATGTATATGGCCCTCACGTCTTGCTATGAGGTGATAAACGGCCATAAGATACCTGGCGCGTCGTATGTGCAGAGAGGCAGTTACGGCCAGGGATTGATATACATAATGAACTCTCCTTCAGACGATATGGTGGCGGCTACATCTTCTTCAGACGAGGGGCTTGAGATGACGTGGGGGAACTATAACGAGAGTACCCGTTGCGTCAGGGATGTGTGGAAAGTTATGTACACCGGCATCAATCGGTGCAATACCATCCTTCACTATATCAAGAATATTGATATGAGTGAAGAGACTCGTACTCAGTACATAGCGGAAACTCGTTTCCTAAGGGCGTTTTTCTATTATCATCTTGCCTGGAATTTCGGTGGCGTGCCGATTGTCGAGAGTTTTGAGTCCGACGGTCAGGAGCCGCGCGCTTCGCTCAAGGAAGTCTATGCGTTTATATTCAATGATTTGGATTATGCCTATGAGCACTTGAACGAGGTGGGGATTCTTCAGACATCTTCGGCCAACAAATATACTGCCGCGGCCTACATCGCGCGCATCTGCAACTATCTCGCCGCCTGCAAGGCGAACGGCACCGGCGCTGATCTTCTTGACAGGCAGCCGCTTAACGACTTCTCTTTTGTGGACGAGGCCGCTATGTGGAAAAAGTCAAAGGAGGCTTGCGCGGACATTGTGGAGCATTCTTCCTACAGGCTCATAGCTGATTACACCAATCTTTTCCGCGAGACGACAAAGGCTCAGCAGTATCAGGAATGCCTTCTGCTGGCCGAACAGCCGCTTTCCGGTTCCGAAGGTTACTGGCCGAACAGCTTCTACCTGCCGTCCCCGTCCAATAATTCTGGCTCTCCGACAGTCTATGGAGGCCGTTTCGTGCCTACTCCGCGCGCATTCTATATGTACAGCCCGAAGGATCCTCGTCGTGACCACAACATAACGGGGCGTATGCACGACGGAAAGACGGAGGTCAAGGTGGACGGATATACGTACTATAATCCCAACCCTCCTAAGACTATGGTGACAGTGGCCGGCAAGGACGGTGCGTCGGAGAAGGTCATCCATCCTCTCTATGACAGCGAAACCCAGACTTATCTCCCGGTGTCCGGAATGCAGATGTGCGCCGGAAAGTTCAGGCTCTGCAATGCAGATGAAATGCAGCACAGTTACCAGCAGCACGCTATGTCGATACCTCTTATGCGCCTTGCCGATGTCTATCTGATGTATGCCGAGGCACTCTATTATGCCGACGGCGATGAGACAAACGCACGAATATGGATGAACAAGGTGCTGCAACGTGCCTGTGGTGACGATGGTGGGCTTTTCGAAGAATTGAAGGCATATTACCATAAGGACGATTTCCGTGAGGAACTGCTTGAAAGCCGTGAGCGCGAACTCATCTTCGAGTTCTCCCGCAAGTGGGATCTCATCCGGTATAACCGCCTCTTGGACAACATCGAAAGTCTTGACGAAGAGAAAGTCGTCGAGAAGTGGGCCAACACGGAACTTGATCCGGAAGACCCGGACTACATCGATCCGAAATACCTTAACTACCAGACCGGAGGCTATATTAAACTCGGCATTCCTACCCTGCGCGGGAATATGAGCAAGAAGGACGCGGCCCACAAGATCTGGCTTCCGATTTCCGAGGAACAGAGAGGTGTCAACAAGAACCTTGAACAGAACGCCGGATGGTAGTTATCCGTCCCTGAATATTAGAGAATTTAATATTTCTAAACATCTAATTAATAATGCAATGAAAAAGTATCTGATTTTATCTGCCGCCCTTTTTGCGGTGATTGCCTGCGAGAAGGACAAGGCACCGAGTTACCCGGTTCCGGAAGCAGGAACCTCTTATGTGCTTGAGGGTACGGTGAACACGGAAGGATTCACGTGGAAGACCAACTCTGTGGTCGGATTGTATTCCGCACAGTCTGACCTGCGCATCCTCAACAAGGAATGCAAGATTGTCGGCTGGGCCGACACCACTCCGAACATTGACCCGGACACCGGCGAGAACCTTAACAACTACACTCCTTCTGAATATGAGGGCAAGGCCGTCGCTCTGTTCAACACTCCGGGACTTGACCTCGTGCAGGGTGAGAACAAGTTTATGATCTATTCTCCTTACAATTCGGAACTCGCTTTCGCGAACGGCACTATTATGGGTCTCAGCGTAGGTGACAAGCAGACTCAGTTGGCTCCGAATGTGGCTTCAGACTGTTTTGCCGTAGGATATGCGACCGGCATTCCTGGCGTGGACGAGACATTCAAGTTCGAGCTGAATCCTGTCACGGCCTTGGCTCAGGTGAAGATAACCTCCACTGAACTGGCAAACTACGCGCCTTCAAAAGTCACTGTGTTCGATGAGTCAGACACTCCGATCGCCGGTGACTTCGACATCAACGTGAACACGATGACAATCACTCCTATCAGCGGAAGTGAGTTGAGCCAGGTGTCCGTAGAGGTCGTGAACCCGGTGGCCTTGTCTTCGGCCAAGGAACAGAACCTTTATCTTAACATTCTTGCAGCCGATTATTCAAACAAGGAAGTCTGGGTCGTTGTCGAGCTTGTCGATGAGAGCAACGGTAAGAAGGTAACAATCCCGACCAGACAGACCGGTCTGAAGTTCGAGGCCGGAAAGACCACGACCATCGACCTTTCCAACCTTAAGGTCAGCGACAATGACGCAGGCGATTGGTACTGCGCCGAGGACAGCCGTTATATCGCCGGTGAAGGCGTGGCATACGGTGAAGCCAACACCTATTTCATCCAGTACAAAGGTGGAACATACACCGGCGCCACACTTGCCCCTAACGCGGATATCCCAGAGACGGTGGAGATCGATTACCGTGCGCGCGGTAATTTCGCGAAAGCCGCGTTGGCGAAGCCTGAGAACGTGACTTTCGAGTGGGCCAAACTTAAGAACGGCAATCTTTACACATCTCGCATTGCCGGTTACGAGGCATCCGGTGTTGTCATAAACGACAAGTTCACAGTCACTCCAAACACCTCTGAATATAAGGTGACGGTCACCAACACCGGAGCCTTTGCCGGAGCGCCGATTCTCCTGATGAAGGATGCCACTGGCAAGGTCCTTTGGGCGTGGACTTTCTGGAATATCGCCGCTGACGGCACCAAACTCGATCCTGTGACAGTCGGTAAATACAAGTTTGCTCCAATGGACATCGGCCAGCCTACGACGAAGATGGAGACCTGGACAGCGAATAAGTCTGGAAACAATCCGGATCCTATTTACAGGATGCTCCACTATTACCAGTGGGGCCGTCCGATGCCATTATTCTGGACCACTTACTGGTCTCTGGATATGATTGACGGGGACAAGAAAGGAAATATTCCGGCGATAACAGGACCGGTTACACTAAAGACCGCCCTTGAGAATCCTCACGCGCTCGTCGCTTATCCTGGAGATGTGACCGCTCTTCCTGATTGGTCTACGGAAACCTACAGGGACCTTTGGGGTGAGGTCAACAACAAGGAAGAAGGCATCAAGTCTATCTATGACCCTTGCCCTAAGGGATGGAGAGTGGCTTCACTGCCGGCCCTCAATGCGGTTGCCGCACTTGCCTCATCCGCACAGTACAATGACGGAGCGGTCGGAGCGCCTCACGCGAGAATCGGCGACCTCGTTCTGCTTGACCAAGGCCGTCAGACCGCAAAGGACGCTACAGGAAAGATCCAGTACAGGCCAGAGAATATCGGTATGGGAGTGGCTGGCAACGCCGGAGCGTCCAAGGAAGGCTTCATCTGGTCCAACATAGCCGGCGATTCCCAGGGACAGGGACTTTTCAACACGACCAACAGCCACGGTACAGAAAAGAAAGTTGTCAGAATCGCATCATTCGACCGTAAGAACGCGGCGGCGGTGAGATGTATCGTTGACAAGGATGCCAGGTAGTCTTGGCTGAAAGTTAATCAATATGAGGAGCGGGGCATAACTTTCATATTCCCCGCCTCCTCATTCTTTATGTGAATGCCGCTCTGAGCGACTATATTTGAATATTCATTCTAATGATTTTATTGAAATTGATGAAAGCAGACTTGTTTTTGATGGCTGTTTTTGCGGCACTGGCAACTTGCTGCTCCTGTCATAAGAATAATGTCCCGGAGGACGTGAACCCGTACGAGACAGCGGACTGTATGGTGAGGTTTGAGAGGAATGGCTCCGAAGAATTCTTCAATGTCGCTGTCAAGGATGAATACAGGTCGAATGTCTGGTACGTGTTCCGGATTAATCACTACCGTGACCATTCGGAATCGCAGTATATGGATCTATGGCGCATAGACTGGGCATATCAAGGCCGTTTTGACCCCGCCGCTCGTGTGATGACCAACGAATTGGACAAGATCCTCACCAACGGAGAGAACGAGAGCGTGTTCAAAGACTACGGAGAAAACCTGAATGTTCAGGGAAAGACTCATATCGACACCTACGATTTTACCGGAGGATTCCACGGCGACGAGAGAATCGACTTGGGTGGCGGCCACGGAGTCGTTTTCTATGTCGGAGACAAGGAACTGACAGCTGAGGACCTTCAAGAATCGTTTGATTGGACGATCTGTGACGGCTTCCGCTATGTGCAGAAATCATCTATGCACAAGACCGCTCTGAAAGTCAACGGACAGGCTCAACTGTCCGACCATCACGTCGTGGCCGGACATATTAAGGAAACCATCTTTGAGAATGGTGGGTACCGCACTGTCAATCGCTTGATAATGAAGGATGCCATTGACTTCTACTGGTATTTCGGGATATGCTGTGTGGGCCGCTGCGTGGCGGAGAAAGGCTGCGACGAAGATATGAAGACCGTAAGTTTCGATGCCGCCGGTGGGAACAAGCTGGAAGCTGTGGGCAAAAAGGAATACCTGGCCTGGTATGACGCCAATTCCATTGAAGTCTATGTGACTTCCACCATCACTGCAGGAGGCGACGATGCTCTCGCCAAGATGCACATCTGGGACAACCAGAACTATGCGAAATATTACAGACGCTATCCGGCTCAGGGTGCCCACAGGACCACGGACGGCGAAGAGTTCGCTTCTGAAATGACCGTCAGATTTATGGGCCGCTAAAGAAGGCAGGGATGGTCGTGGATTTGACATCCGATATTTGAAAATAACTATGAAAATATTTCCACTTGTGAAGAGTTTTGGCACAAACTCCGGTTATATTTGCCGCAAGAAATATATTTGCTATATTAGTTGGAAGGAATCTTGCGTCTGACTTTTGATGCCGTGGGGCAGAAAGAGCGGTGAGGTAAAGATCTCTTGAATATGTCAGGGCAAGATGTTGTTTGAAAACTAAGAATGAAATAAACTATAACCGAGATGATACCATTCCTTAAGCAAGTGGCGGATCACTATATGGAGCGGGGCGGGATTTCCGACCGGTGCTTCATATTCCCGAACAGGCGCAGCCAGGTCTTCTTCACGAAGTACCTTGGCGAGGCCGTGAAAGGGAGCGGAACCCCGATTGTGGCTCCGAAGATGATGACAATCAATGATTTCTTCTTTAGAATATCAGGGGATAAGCCGGCGGACAGGGTTAACCTGCTGCTGGACCTCTACGAGTGTTACAAGGCTCTTAACCCGAAGCACGAGACGTTGGACGAGTTCATCTTCTGGGGGGATGTGATTCTGGGGGATTTCGATGATGTGGACAAATATCTGGTCGATCCGGCGAAGCTGTTCGCCAACATTGCCGAGTTCAAAGAAATTCAGGATTCATATTCATACCTCACTGAGAATCAAAGGAAGGCGATCGAGAGCTTCGTCAGCCATTTCAGCAGCGAGGGGCGGCTGACGGTGAACCTGAACTCGGACAATCCGAATGTGAAGGAGCGCTTCCTGCAGATCTGGAATATTCTTCTGCCGCTTTACAACGACTTCCGGAAGAGGCTCTCCGGCAAGAGACTGGCGTACGAGGGGATGGTTTACCGAGGTCTGGCGGCTCGGCTTGACTCGGAGTCGGCGGTGGATGTGCTGAAAGCCGCATTCGGAGATGTGAATGAATATGTCTTCGTGGGTCTCAACGCCTTGAACGAGTGCGAGAAAAAGGTGATGAGGCGGATGAGGGACGCCGGGCTCGCGGAGTTCTGCTGGGACTATTCAAGCGGGATGATAAAGGATCCGCTGAACAAGTCCTCGTTCTTTATGTCGCGTAATGTAATGGATTTTCCTCAGAGTTTTGAGATGGATTCGGATGGGTTGAGGACTCCGGAGATAGAGGTGATCAGCGTTCCGTCCTCGGTCGGTCAGGCTAAGCTGATACCGACAGTGGTCAAGGATGACCGGTGCGCTGTAGTGCTTCCGGACGAATCCCTGCTGATCCCTGTGCTGAATTCCATCCCGGAAGAGATCAAGGACATCAATGTCACGATGGGCTATCCGATGAAGAGCAGCGCGTTCTTCGATTTTCTGACATTGGTCTCGGCGATGCAGATGCACCTGAGACAGAAGGACGGGAAGTGGTACTTCTACCATAACCAGGTATGGTCCCTTTTCTCCTCGAACATATTCAGGAAAGTGACCCAAGGGGATGAGGCGGTCAAGGAGAGGATCCGCAAGATAAAGGAAGGAATGAAATATTACATCCCGCAGGAGGAACTGTCGGGCATTCCGGTGTTTGAGATGTTGTTCAAGCCAGCCGTGACAGATCCTAAATCCACGGACCCTGCGCAGATCTCGGAGTTTGCGGACTATCAGAAGGCGCTTATCAAGGGCATCGCCCCTAAACTTGCCGGGGACCCTGCGTCGGCCCTTGAGCTTGAGTTCGCCAAAGCGGCCATAGATGCGATAACCCGGCTTCAGTCCGCCGGACTCGGAGTCCTTCCTATGACTTACGTGAGGCTGCTGGACCAGCTGCTCGGTCCGGTCTCGGTGCCGTTCAACGGAGAACCCCTGAAAGGCCTTCAGATTATGGGACCGCTTGAGACCAGGGCTTTGGATTTCAGCCAGGTGATGATCCTGTCGTGCAATGAAGGGATGTTCCCGAGGCGGAGCGTCAGCTCGTCGTTCATCCCTCCGGAACTCCGCAAAGGGTTCGGCCTTCCTACTTACGAGTTCCAGGACGCGGTCTGGGCGTACTATTTCTACCGTCTGATCCAAAGGGCCGAAAAGGTGACATTGGTCTATGACTCAAGGACAGAGGGGTTGAAGAACGGAGAGGAAAGCCGTTACATCAAACAGCTTGAGTATCATTTCAATGTGCCGATGAAGCGTAGTTTCGTGAAGGCCAACGCTTCCGGGGATTTCGCTCCGGCGGAGATCCGCAAGACCGAGGAGGATGTCAACGCCATCCGGAACACGATGCTGTCGGCGTCGGCCTTGAAGAATTACCTTGACTGTCCGGCCAAGTTTTATTACTCGACGGTCAAGAAGCTGCGAAAAATGAACGAGGTCTCGGAGGATCTGGACTCAGGAATGCTCGGTGACGTGTTCCACGGCACGATGCAGCGGCTATATTCAGAGAATATGGCGGGAGGAAGGATTGTGACCGCTGAATATATTTCCGGACTGCTCCGCAAGCGCTCTGCGATAAAGGAGATAGTGCGGAATCTGATTTTGGAACAGCTTCATTCCTTGGAGGTTACCGGAAGGGATCTTGTCGTTGAGGATGTGATTGTCGAGTATGTGCTGATGACGTTGAAGAGGGATCTGGAACTGCTGAAGTCTTCGGGCTCCGACGGATTCGAGATCCTTGGACTGGAACGGAAATTCCTGCACGACATCGACGGCTTCCATTTCATCGGCTTTGTGGACAGGATCGACCGTCTGCGCCAAGGCGAGGTCAGGATCATTGACTACAAGACCGGAAAGGTCGAGGACAAGGATGTGAACATCACCGACGGGAACGCCGGGACTGTGGTCGAGGCTTTGTTCGGACCGGACAATGAAGGGCGGCCGAAGATCGCGTTCCAGCTTTATCTCTACGATGTGTTCTGCCGGGAGTCTGAGGAGTTTTGCGGACAGCGGTTCGTCAACGTCATCTACCCGCCGGCAAACCTGTTCAAGGAACCGGTCAAGGAAGTTCCGGTAAGTGAGGAGTTTATGCGGATGACCGAGGAGGGGCTGCACGGGCTGTTGGCCGAGATCGCCTCCCTTGAAGTGCCGTTCAGGCGAACCGATGAGGAGAAGACCTGCTCGTATTGTGACTTTAGAATGATTTGCGGAAGATAAGGAAGATTATGATTCGGATAATGAAAGCGTCGGCCGGTTCGGGTAAGACATTCAATCTGGCCAAGACATACATTAGGCTTCTCCTTACTGACGAGGAGAGATATTCCTACAGGCATATTCTTGCCGTGACATTCACCAACAAGGCCACGGACGAGATGAAGAGCAGGATTCTGAAAGAGTTGCATATCCTCGCCACAGATCCTGAGAAATCCCCTTATCTTGAGGAACTTATGGCGGCGTTCCCGTCTGTGGAGCAACTGCGGAAGAGGGCCGGGACTGTATTGTGCGACATCCTGCACGACTACGGGGCGTTCGCCGTCAGCACGATCGACCGTTTCTTCCAGCAGACCTTGAAGGCGTTCTCAAGGGAGATCGGCCAGTTCGCCACCTATCAGGTCGAACTCGACAAAGAGTCTCTGGTGTCTGAAAGTGTGGACAGGGTTCTGGATTCCTTGTCTGATGACAATAAGGAATTGCTCGGATGGCTGACCCAGAGCGTGATGGAGGATCTGGAGGAAGGCAAAAGGTACAACCTGGAGAACAACCTGAAGACAGTAGCGATGAACCTCAAGTCCGACGAGCACAGGTCCGCTGTCGAGGAATATGGCATTGACGAGGAACGGGCATATTCAAAAGAGAATCTGGCGAGGATGAAGAAGGCCCTTTCCGGAGTGATGTCCTCGTTCAACAAGGAAGTGAAGGATGCCGCAAAGGCGTTTGTCGGCGCGGTGTCCGAGGAAGGGCTTGCTAATGAGGATTTCTCACGGAAGTGCTTCAATTCCATCTATGTATGCGCGGCGTCCGGCCCTAAGGATGAGCCGGCGTACCCGTCCTCTACCATATTCAGGAACTGCGAGGATTTCAGCAAGTGGTTCAGAAAGGCGGATTTGAAGAGGTTCGAGCCGTTGGAGGGACGGTTGATGCCGCTGCTTCAGAGGTACTGTGGAATATTCACGGAAAAGTATAAGGTCTATTCGACGGCTTCAAAAATCTCGTTGATTCTGAATGAATTGGGCATTGCGGGGGATTTGGACCGGGAGTTCAAGGCTCTGATGAAGGAGAAGAATGTGCTGAGTCTGGACGATTCCAACGTGATTCTGAGGAATATCATCGACGGCACGGACGCTCCGTTCATCTACGAGAAGCTGGGAGTGCGGTTCGAGCATTTTCTGCTGGACGAATTTCAGGACACCTCCCGGATTCAGTGGGACAATTTCCGCCCTCTCATCGAGAACAGTGTCGCGCAGGGAAAGGAGAACCTTCTGGTGGGTGACGTGAAGCAGAGCATCTACCGCTGGCGCGGCTCCGACTGGCGGATGATGGCGCGCGAGGTGCAGGGAGAATTTACCCGGTGCGAAGTGGAGACCCTTGACAGCAACTACCGAAGCCTCAGGAATATAGTCGAGTTCAACAACGGATTCTTTGAATATGCTCCTGCGGCCCTTGACGGGATGCTTGGTGAGGAGTCGGATCTCAAGGTCGGTGACATCTACGCTGACGAGAGCCAGCTGGTCAAGGCGAAGGACAAGGCGGAAGGCAGTGTCGAGGCTGTTTTCTGTGACGAAGAGGATGAGATGGACGTTGTGCTTGAGACTGTGAGGAAGATCCACGACGCTGGAGCGAGATATGGTGAGATCACCGTCCTTGTCAGAGACAACAGACACGGCTCCGACATCGCTATGTTCCTGATGGATAACGGAGTGAGCGTCATTTCGGACGATTCCCTCCATCTGAAGTCCTCGGCCGTGGCAAGGCAGGTTGTCTCGTTGCTGTCCTCGGTTGGAAATGAGGATGACACAATAGGATCGTTCCTGGCCGGGGAACTGGACATCGATGTCAGCGAGCTTTCGTGCGTTTCTCTGTCGGATCTATGCGAGAGGCTGCTGCGGATTCTCAAGGAGAAGGACGCAAAACTGTTCGAGTCCGAGACCCAGTATATTCAGTCATTTATGGACTTTGTGCAGGATTATGCCTCGGTAAACGGTAACGCGATTGATGGTTTTCTGAAGGCTTGGCAGGATGCGGATCCGAAGATAAGCTCTCCGTCAGATCCTGAGTCTGTCCGTGTGATGACGATCCATAAATCCAAAGGTCTTGAGTTCGACCACGTCATATTCCCTTACGCCGAGAGGATCGGGATATTCCGTCCGGAGAAGCATTGGGCTCGTCCGGCGGTGGAAGGGACTGAACTGGAAGGGGTTGCGGACGGGGTCTATCACGTGTCGTTGAGGAAGCCGGACAGCGAGGATTCTCTTTTCCGTGGCGACAGCGTCAAGGAGATGCGTTTCCAGCTTATCGACAACATCAACACCTTCTATGTGGCCTTGACCAGGGCGGCCAAAGGGTTGACTGTCATCGCCAAGAATCCGCCGGAGAAGATCGCTGAGGCTATAGTTCCGGTCACTGAACCTGTCGAAGAGGCCGGAGCGACAGTGGCCGCTTCTGTCCCTCCGGTGTCGGTTCGACGGAGCTCATCGATCCTCGGCGCATCAGTACCGCCGTGCGATTTCTCTGACTTTTCACAGATCCTGTACGCCTATCTGTCAGGCTACGGCGGGGTTCTTGGGTTCTCCGAAGAAAAAACCGATAGTCGTATAACCTTCTCGAAAGGTGATGTTTATGACTATTCCTCCGTGCAAAGAAAAGAGGATTCCCTCTCTGAGTTGATGCCGGGCTACCCTTCCTTCCCGCTGAATCCTACGGATGAGGACCCGGATTCCGATGTCCGTGAGCGTGGCCGGTTGAAGTTCAGCGCCGATTCGATAGACTTTTTCATTGATGACGCGAGGAGCTCGGCCAGAATCAACGGTACGGTGCTGCACGGAATCCTTTCGGAGGTCCTCACACCGGACGACCTTCCGTCCGCTGTCAGAAGAGCCTACGACGCGGGCGAGATCGATGCCGGCCAGGAAGAGAATTATCTGAATATCCTCGCCCGGAGGATCGCCTCACGTCCGGAATGGTTCCCAACCGATGGCACACAGATCCTTAACGAGACCCAACTGATTGACACAGACGGAGAAATTTATCGTCCGGACAGGGTGCTGGTGAAGGACGGGAAGGTCACTGTCATAGACTACAAGTTCGGCGAGAAGAGGCGCTCGTACCAACGTCAGGTCGCGCGTTACGCTGACATTTACCGCCGTATGGGATATTCGGAAATATCCTCCGCAATCTGGTACGTCCTTACTGATGAGGTGGAATAATTTTCGTATATTTGCCTTTCATACTCAAAATTGAATTATTATGGAAGCTAATGACTACTCAATAAAGCTTTACTACAACACGGAGAGGGAGAAACTCCAGATGCCTGAATATGGCAGGATAGTCTTGAATATGGTCGAACAGGTCAAGGCCATTCCGGACAAGGCTAAACGAAGCGAGCAGGCAAAGGCCGTGGTCCGGGTTATGGAACTCCTTAACCCTCAGGTGCACACACAGGAAAACTACGAGCAGAAGCTTTGGGATCATCTTTATATGATCGCAGGCTATGACCTGGACATTGATTCCCCGTATCCGGCTCCGCATCCGGAGGCGATGGATGTGCCGCCGATGGTCATTCCTATCGACAAGTCGCCGGTGCGCGCCAATCATTACGGCCGTAACATCGAGAGCATAATCGATCTGATCGCCGGAGAGCCGGAAGGAGAGGTCAAGAGGGCGATGCTGCGTTCCCTCGCGATCTATATGCGTCAGCAGTACCTGATCTGGAACAAGGACAGTGTGGCCGACGAGACTATTTTCGCCGACATCGAGAAATTGTCAGACTATCGGATTCAGATCCCAGAGGATCTGGAGCTTACCAAGATCTCCTTTGACTCGAACTTCTCGCGTCCTGGCTTGAATCTGAATATGGGGCAGAACCGCAGGAACAACAAGAAGGGTAACCGCAAGAACCGGAAATAATGTTCAAGTTCTGGAGAAATATGGATGATGACGACAAGTCAAGGCTGGTGAGGTTCTCCGGCCTTGCCGTCGCGTTGCTGGCAGTGTTCACGCTGCTCTCCATCATCTCGTATTTCTTTACCTGGAAGGCGGATCAAAGTGCTCTGGCCTCACCTGTGGGGGACATATCCGTTGAGGTCAGCAATATTGCCGGAAAGGTCGGCTACAGATGGGCGGAACTGCTTGTGCGCCGATGGTTCGGAATCGGGAGTCTGGCCTTTGTTGTCATTCTGTTCGCCGTGTCCGTCCGCCTGTTGTTGCACCGTTGGCGGCATTCGATGCTGAAAACGACCCTCCTGACGGTCTCCGGAGCGATGATAGTTTCGTTCATCCTTGCGTTCGTCTCGGATCTGGCAGGTCTTGGCAACGCTTTCGGAGGAGGTCTCGGCGGAGAGTGCGGGGAATCCGTGATCATCTGGGCGAGAGTCTTGTTCGGGAATATTCTTACAGGATTCGCGCTGGTTTTTCTGACTCTTATCTGGATGGTTCTGGCCTCGAAGCGCTTCTCGGACTGGCTGATGTCCCTTGGAAAGAGGAAGGATCAGCTGGCAGAGGAGGATGAATCGGAAGGGGTGTCCATTCGACAGGCTCAGGGATCTGGAAAGAAAGATGTTCGGGGACCGGAAAGAGATAGAGTCGAGGAAATATCACAATCAATGGCTGAGCCTGAGGTTCGACAAGGCTCACCAAATCTTGAGGCTACAAGCCATACAGGAACCGTCGCCTTGAATGCCACGGAACCGTCAATTCGACAAACTCAGGGAGCGGAACAACCGGTGGCGGAGCGTGCCGAAGCCACTGGGACTACAAATGCGTCTATGGAAGTTGTCAAAGGAAAAACACCGTCCACTGATATAAAGACAGACCTTCCGAGAATCAATGTCCGTGACGAACTGCCTGATTACCAGTTCCCTTCCTTGGAACTGCTGGATTCATATTCATCAAGCCGGAATGAGGTGTCCGATGAGGAATTGTCAAGGAACAACGCCAGAATCCGCAACGCTCTGGAAAACTATCGCATTCAGATCAACGATGTCAAGGCCATTGTCGGTCCGACCGTCACCCTCTATAAAGTCTATCCGGCGCCAGGCGTGAAGATCGCCGAGTTCAAAAGGATTCAGGAGGATCTCGGAATGCATCTCCACGCAAGGGGAGTACGTGTGGTCACCCTGACCGATTCTGTGGGCATCGAGGTCGCCAATGACCGGGCGTCGATCGTACCTATGCGGGGCGTGCTGAACGATGATGCGTTCCGTACCAGCAAGGCTGAGCTTCCTGTCGCCATCGGCTACACCATCCAGCAGAAAGTCAAGGTCTTCGATCTGGCCGATGCCCCGCACCTTTTGGTGGCCGGAGCGACCAAGCAGGGTAAGTCCGTTGGACTCAACGTCATAGTGACATCATTGCTGTACGCGAAGCACCCGTCGGAGCTGAAACTTGTCTTCATCGACCCGAAGATGGTGGAGTTCTCGGCCTACGGGCATCTTCTGAAGCATTACCTTGCCGTGCTCCCTGGCAATGACGAGCAGGAGGAAAAGGACAACGCCATTGTGAAGAAGGCCGACAAGGCCGACAAGATCCTTCGTTCACTCTGCATCGAGATGGATCAGCGCTACGAGTTGCTGAGCAAGGCCTCCGTGCCTAACATAAAGACTTACAACGAGAAGTATCGCAACCGGAAGCTTCTTCCTACCGAAGGGCACCGCTTCCTCCCGTACATAGTCACCATCATAGATGAATATGCTGACCTGACGATGTCGGTCGGTGGCAGCGGTGATGCCAAGGCTGTGGCCCGCAGCATCACCACGTCCATCATCAGGCTCGCCCAGAAGGGGCGTGCCGCCGGTCTGCACGTCGTGCTTGCCACACAGAGGCCGTCCGTGGATGTCATCACCGGACTCATCAAGACTAACTTCCCGACCAGAATCGCCTTCAGGGTCGTCTCCAGGACGGATTCGGCCACAATCCTGGACTCTCCTGGCGCCGAGAAACTTATCGGTAAGGGGGATATGCTCTACTATGCCGGAGTCGAGATGGAGCGCGTCCAGTGCGCCTACATCGACAGCGAGGAGATCAACCGGCTCACTGAATATATCGGCTCGCAGGAAGGCCACAGGAAGTCCTATAACAACCCGTATTATCTGCCACCGGTCGATGATGACACAGAGGAAGGATCCGGAGGTCTGGTCGATATGACAAAACTCGATGAGCGCTTCGAGGAGGCCGCCAAGCTTGTGGTTATGAGCCAGAGGGGCTCCACGTCAGATCTCCAAAGGCGGCTCGGAATGGGCTACGCCAAGGCCGGCCGCGTTATGGACCAGCTGGAGGCTGCCGGCATCGTCGGTCCTCAGGAAGGCTCCAAGCCTCGTCAGGTGCTTGTCACAAGCCTTGATGAACTTGACAAGATCATCGATGCTTACAAGAATCAATAATTGTTTATTGCCACCAGGGCACAGATTGTGCTTGTCGGCTTCATTAGTATGAGAACATTATCAAGAATATTCATTGCCATCATCGCTCTGACAGCGATGTCTCCTGTCTCTGTCGCCAAGAGCAAGACTCTTGACGCGTTTGTCGGCAAGGTGTCGTCCTCGCTTGTTTCGTTTGACTATTCGTTCACGATGCCGACGAGGAAGGCAAAGATGACAGGCGAGGGAAATGTGAAAGTGCAAGGCAGCTCGTTCAAGGTTGATGGCAACGGTCTGGAGATCTGGTGCGACGGCAGAACCCGATGGACAATCGACAGGATCTCGGAGGAGGCTCTGGTGGAGTCTGTTGATGATTCATACGACAGCTATGCCACCAATCCCGCATTGATGATCGCGTCTGTTGACAACGCCTTCAAGGAGGTCTCTTTCGGTGGCTCGAAATTTGGCGGAAAGATCGTTGACGCGTCAGTCCTCTCACCGCTTAGCAGAGGAAAAAGCTCAATGGACATCGCCGGACTGAAGCTTTTCTTCAAAAGTGGGACGACGACGCTTGTCGGAGCGGAGGTAACCCTTAACGATGGCTCTGTGTCGAACTTCACCATCTCCAATCTCAGCTTTGAGGAGTCTGGAAAAACAAAAGAGTCTTTCCGTTTTGACGAAAAGACTCTCGATTCTTCTTATGTGATAACGGACTTGCGTTAGTCCTTGACGCATCTGACAGAGGCCCGGAACGATTCCTTGTCTCTCGCTCCCACAAGAATGTCATTCTGTTTCACGTAGATGTAACGGCAGAAGCCTGTCTCGTCGCTCTCCGAGTCGGATGTCCAGAATGTTGCGTAACTGTCAAGTCCTGTGAACTTCGGAGCGTCCCCCGGATCAGTGGCATAGCCGACAGGAAGGGTTGAGAAACCGGTTTCGTTGGTGATCTTGACCTGTGGCCAGTATTCCCACATCCTTGTGCCGAGGAACTTCGCGTCAACCATCAGACCGCCGGCGACACCGGTGAAATTCTCTTTCTCCGAGAAGGTCGTCCCCTTAGGCGCAAGGGCATTGGCCAAAGCGGTGAACTCGGCGTCGGAAGGCAGATGCCATCCGTCCGGGCAGGCTGAGACGGCCTCGCTCCAAGTGTAGTAACGACCGAAGATCGCGTCCATAGCCTCACTCTTTTCGTATGACACGCCGGCACCGGAATAATAGAGGTTGTTCTTCATCCAGGTCTTGCCGTCGAAAGTTGTCGTGTAGTAGGTCCCCTCGTCCCTTGGGTCAGTGAATATCGGATCCTTGCTGGAATATGCTCCTGCCACGGTCGAGTCAAGGGCCGCATCAACCACGCTGAACGAGGTTGAGTTCGTCTTGGTGTAATAACCGTCCGCGAACGCGACGCAGCTGACAGTGAATGTTCCGACCTTGGACGGTACGGAGAACTTGAAAGTGCCGTCGCCGCTCTTGTCGGTTTCTGTCTTGGTCGTGTCCTTCGCGGTGTCCCACGAAACCGACCAATAGTATCCGATATCCTCGGCGGATCCTGTGCCAGGGTGGGTGATTCCTGTCGGGGTCAGGCTGAAGCTCTCACCTTTCCGTACATAAGTCGGCACGGATGACGAGAATGTCAGCGTTCCATCGACGTAGTCTTTCGTGGATGAACTCTCTTTATCCTTTTTACAGGACGGGAGGGCGAGCATCGCCGCTGACAATCCTATTAAAATAATGTTTCTTATCTTCATCTTTTTCGATTGAAAATACAAATATCGCATAAAAAACGCAAAAACGGTAGGTCTTAAGCAAAAACTAGTCCAATGATGTCACATAATTGAAGCGAAATGCCTATAATTGCAGAAATGAAAGCGATAAAAGGAATATTCAGAAGCATATCTCTGTGCTTCGCGGCTCTTCTGGCCGTGGTTTCCTGTGGCCGGAAGGCGGATTATCAGGAATTGACGGGCTATGCCCAAGGAGGAACATATTCGGTGAAATTCAACCATAGCGGCCTCAAGACCGGTATAAGCGAGATAAGAAGGTCGGTGGATTCCATCCTGAAGCTGGTTGACACCACCTTGTCCGGTTACAATAAGGGATCTCAGCTGAGCCGCTTCAATGCCGGTGGTCCGGTGGTTCCAAATGAGATGTTCAAGGAGATATTCACCATCTCGAAAAGACTCTATGACGAGACGGGTGGAGCGTTGGATATGGCTTCCGGGCCGCTCTATGATGCCTGGGGCTTTGGCTTCACGAACGATTCGCTGCCGTCTGCCGCCGTCGTGGACAGTCTCAAGGCTGTCTGCGGGATGGACAAATATGATGTGAATATGTCTCCGCTGACTCCGGGAATATGCCCGAAATTGAATTTCAACGCCATCGCGCAAGGCTACACCTGCGACAAGATCGCTGAATATCTTCACTCGCTTGGAGTCAGGGATATGCTGGTGAACATAGGCGAGATCTATTGCGAAGGCTTGAATCCGTCGGGCAAGCCGTGGACGATAGGTGTTGACAGACCTGTTGACGGAAATATGGAACTTGGGGGGCAGGGACTTGTCGGTAAATGGCAGGGAGACGGAAGCGGCTGCGGTGTGGTCACCTCCGGCAATTACCGCAAGTTCTACGTCAAGGATGGACGGAAATATTCACACACGGTCGATCCACGCACGGGGTACCCAGTCACGCATAATCTGCTCAGCGCCACGATTGTCGCTCCGGACGCTACATTGGCTGATGCCTACGCAACATATTGTATGGTCATCGGATTGGATGAAGCGAAGCGCTTTATCGAGTCGATGGATGAGCTGGAAGGCTATCTGGTCTATGCCGATGGAGAATCTATGGCCGAATGGGCGTCTTCTGGCTTCAATCTTGTAAGAGATGGCCGATAGATTTTTTGTGATATGACAAGATTGCTCACAGATTCGTCACTTGCCTTGGCCGCCGCTTTCACGGTGGCCACCGGTTGCAGCACCATCAGCAGGACTGAAAAACAGCTGGCTCGGGTGGATTCATACGATTCTCCTGACATCCCGGCCATCGGAGAACTTCCTCCGGTCAGGCCTCGTCAGGCCGGGCTGGCATATTCCCCGAACACTTTGGTCATTTATTATGATGAGAATGTCGGCAAGGGGCCGCTCAAGAAAGCGGCCGCGAAGTACGGGGCGGATGTTGTCTATGACTACGGCATCATCGACGCGCTGACAATCCGCATTCCTGACGGCAAGACCCTTGAGGAAGCGACCAAGTATTTCAGAAAGGTTAAAGGTGTCGTCGGGGTGTCTCGCAATGAAATCTATGACCTTGACGGAAATTCCGTGACTCCACTATAGGCGTATTTTCAGTCGCTTCGACAAGGTCATCCCGCGTCACTCTTTAATTAGAATTCCCATCGCCTCGTTGACTGAAAGACTGTTCTCCACTGTGAACCCTCCTGATTTCGTGCGCTTCAAGGAATTGAGATGCGCGCCTGAGCCGAGCGCTTCTCCGAGATCTCTGGCCAATGCTCTGATGTAGGTTCCCTTGCTGCATTTGATCCGGATTGTCGCCAACGGAAGGTGCAAGGCGGATGTGTCCACGACATTGATACGTGGGTTGGGTCTCAGCCCATCATCCGACGATTCCTGTCCGCTTTCTTTCCCGTTCGGGAAGAACGAGATTAATTCCATCTCGGAGATATTGATGATCTGCTTGTTAAGTGTCTCTGCCACAGTGTGGTCGAAATCAGTCATCACGTCAGTCTTCTCCTTGTGAGCCTCACGGTACTGCTTCCTTGCCAGCTCGTAGGCTCTGACCCCGTCAACGGACTTGGCTG
>ERZ1026780.496-NODE-496-length-31290-cov-12.928286_pt1 | contig 31290 bp, 21 predicted proteins | sample MGYA00380126_ERZ1026780 | MGnify/ENA primary metagenome ERZ1026780 (study PRJEB33269, sample SAMEA4719762) | human gut metagenome | biome: human-associated habitat; feature: organic feature; material: feces | place: Cameroon | collected 2013-10 ... | reverse complement strand
GTCAGATGTGTATAAGAGACAGATATTATTCGTTAGGTTCTACACCCCATTGTTGCAATGCAAGACGGCGGTAGTTGTTGTAACGCCATTGAGCATTGTCCTTAGCAGCACGGAAGAGTTCTTCTGCTTCGTCTGGGTATTGCTTCATTACAGATGCGTAACGAACTTCGCCCTTCAAGAAGTCGATGAAGTTGTCCCAGTTTGGAGCCTTGCTGTCGAGGGTGAATGGGTTCTTACCTTCTGCTTCGAGAGCAGGGTTGTAGCGCCAGAGGTGCCAGTAACCGCATGCCACAGCCTTCGCTTCTTCTGCTTGGCTCTTACCCATACCAGCCTTCAAACCGTGGTTGATACATGGAGCGTAAGCGATGATGAGTGATGGTCCATCGTATGCTTCTGCTTCACGAATTGCCTTGAGTGCTTGGGCATTGTCGGCACCCATAGCGATTTGAGCCACATATACATAACCGTAAGTAGAAGCAATCAAACCGATGTCTTTCTTGCGAACACGCTTACCAGCAGCGGCAAACTTAGCAATAGCACCAATAGGAGTTGCCTTAGATGCTTGACCACCAGTGTTAGAATAAACCTCAGTATCAAGTACGAGGATATTCACATTCTTACCAGAAGCGATAACATGGTCGAGACCACCGAAACCAATATCGTAAGAAGCACCGTCGCCACCCACTATCCATTGTGAACGCTTAACCAAGTACTTAGCCAAACTCTTCACCTTTTGGTTGCAAGGCACATCGCTGTCAGCGATAGCTTCTTGAATCTTGTCGCTCAATTCACGGCTCTTAGGTCCGTCTTCGTAGTTGTCAAGCCATTCTTGGTAGAGAGCCTTAACATCGTCAGAAACGCTGTCGCAAGCAAGTGCTTCCTGAACAAAGCCTTTCACGCGAGTGCGAAGTTTTTCGTCACCGATAAACATACCGAAACCAAACTCACAGAAGTCTTCGAACAGAGAGTTAGCCCAAGCTGGACCATGACCCTTTTCGTTGGTGGTGAGTGGGGTAGAAGGAACGGCTGCTGTGTAGATTGAAGAGCAACCAGTTGCATTAGCTACCATTTCACGGTCGCCGAAGAGTTGAGAAATGAGTTTGAGGTATGGAGTTTCACCACAGCCAGAGCAAGCACCGTTGAATTCAAAGAGTGGAGTTGCAAATTGTGAGTTCTTCACATTGAGCTTGGTGTCGATGAGATGTTGCTTTGAAGTAACATTCTTGATGCAGTAATCCCAGAGTTTTTGGTCTTGTTCGTGTTCCATAAGTGGAGCCATTTCAAGAGCCTTAGCACCCTTCTTGCCAGGACATACGTCAACACAGTTGCCGCAGCTCAAGCAGTCGAGCACGTCAACAACCTGAACGAACTTGAGGCCTTCCAAGCCCTTGCCGATAGCTTTGAGCTTTTCTTCTTCCTTGAATGGAGAAGCGGCTGATTCGTTTTCGTCGAGAAGGAATGGACGGATTGCAGCGTGAGGACAAACGTAAGCACACTTGTTACATTGGATACAGTTTTCTGCATTCCATACAGGAACGAAGTTGCCCACACCGCGCTTTTCGTAAGCAGCGGTACCGTTTTGCCAAGTACCATCTTCAATACCCTTGAATGCGCTTACTGGGAGCAAGTCGCCATCTTGTGCATTGATTGGACGAACGAGGTTGCGAACGAACTCAGGAGCGTCGTCTTCAACAGTGTTTTCAATTGGAAGATTTGACCAAGCAGGATCCACATCGAGTTTCTTGTATTCGCCACCACGGTCAACTGCCTGATAGTTCTTGTTCACCACATCTTCACCCTTACGTCCGTAAGACTTAACGATGAATGCCTTCATTTGCTCTACAGCAAGGTCAACAGGAATTACGCCAGTGATGCGGAAGAATGCTGATTGGAGAATGGTGTTGGTGCGGTTGCCCAAGCCAATTTCCATTGCAATCTTGGTAGCGTTGATATAGTAAACTGTGATGTTGTTGTCAGCGAAATATTTCTTCACACGGTTAGGAAGATTGTTTGCGAGAGTGTCGCCTTCCCATACGGTGTTAAGAAGGAATGTGCCGTTCTTTTGCAAGCCACGAGTCACATCATACATGTGCAGATAAGCCTGTACATGACATGCCACGAAGTTTGGAGTGGTTACCAAGTAAGTTGAGCGAATTGGTTCGTCACCGAAACGGAGGTGTGAGCAAGTGAAACCGCCCGACTTCTTAGAGTCGTAAGAGAAATATGCTTGGCAATACTTGTTGGTGTTGTCACCGATAATCTTTACAGAGTTCTTGTTAGCACCCACTGTACCATCAGCACCGAGACCGTAGAATTTAGCCTGGAACAAGCCCTTGCCGCCTACTGCGATTTCTTCTTTCTGAGGAAGTGAAGTGAATGTAACATCGTCTACGATACCTACAGTGAATTGATTCTTTGGCATTGGCAAAGCAAGGTTCTCATACACAGCAGTGATTTGTGCAGGAGTAGTGTCTTTTGAACCAAGACCGTAACGGCCACCTACGATAAGAGGTGCGTTTTCTGTGCCATAGAAGCATTCCTTAACATCGAGGTACAATGGGTCACCATTTGCACCAGGTTCTTTTGTGCGGTCGAGTACAGCGATACGCTTTGCTGTGCTTGGAACTGCAGAGAGGAAGTGCTTAGCAGAGAATGGACGATACAAGTGAACTGATACAAGACCCACCTTTTCACCTTGTTCGGTCATGTGGTCGATAGCCTCGCGGATAGCCTCGGTTACAGAACCCATTGCGATAATCACGCGGTCGGCATCTTTTGCACCATAGTAGTCGAACAATCCGTATTGACGGCCAGTGATAGCGTTGATTTTGTTGATGTAGTCTTCTACGATAGCAGGAATTGCGTTGTAGTATTCGTTGCAAGATTCGCGGTGCTGGAAGAATACGTCAGGGTTTTCGTTAGTACCACGAGTCACAGGGCTATCTGGATTCATAGCGCGCTTGCGGAAGTTTGCAAGTGCTTCACGGTCCAAGAGTGGTTCCAAATCTTCTTGTTCGAGAGCCTCAATCTTCTGGATTTCGTGAGAAGTACGGAAACCGTCAAAGAAGTTCAAGAATGGAACGCTGCACTTGATAGCAGCAAGGTGAGCAACTGCTGAAAGGTCCATAACTTCTTGTACAGAACCTTCGCAAAGCATTGCAAAACCTGTTTGGCGAGTTGCCATCACGTCTTGATGGTCACCGAAGATACAGAGAGTGTGTGATGCCAATGTACGAGCAGTAACATGGAAAACGCCAGGAAGAAGTTCACCAGCAATCTTATACATGTTTGGAATCATCAGCAACAAACCTTGTGATGCTGTGTAAGTGGTAGTGAGTGCGCCAGCCTGGAGTGAACCGTGGAGCGCACCAGCAGCACCTGCTTCGCTTTGCATTTCCTGAACTGTTACAGTTTCGCCGAAAATGTTTTTGCGACCAGCAGCCGCCCATTCATCGACATGCTCCGCCATTGGCGAAGATGGTGTGATAGGGTAGATTGCAGCTACTTCAGTAAACATATAACTGATGTGAGCAGCAGCGGTGTTACCATCACACGTCATGAATTTTTTTTCTTTACTCATGAGTTTGAGATTATGATTAATTGAATTAGTTATTGTAGATTCAAATTTATGCAAAATTACAAAAAAAATGCCTTTTGGTCAACTTTTAGTTGCCCTTACAACATTATTTAATAATAAAATTTAATAAAGCATATTTTGATGGTTGCACAGCATTAAATAATGATTATTTTTTAGTAATTTTGTCGTCTGTAAATAAACTATGCTTTTTCGCGATGAAATTTGATTTAGACATTTATAATCACAAGGGAATGAGTGATTATTCTATTTTACCATCGGAGGAAAATAGAAACTACATATATGTATTATCTAACAACCAAACACTTGCAAGCGAAGTCTACAACGAAATCATTACTTCGTATAATCTGAACAAACATTTCACTACTGATGATTTCAACGAGGTAATCGACCAGTTGAGTGGCGATTGTAGAGCAGAATTTAAAAAATCAGATTTTCTGCTCGTTGTATATAATGCAGGAGGTTGTTTTATTGCACAAACTGGCAAGACAAGAGCTATTCAAGTTCGCCCCGACGACCAGGAAATCGTGTTCGACTCGCGCAACTTGGTTTTAGACATCTACAATTCCAAAGCAAGGGTTAGCCAGTTGACCGACTACAAGCAAGGCGACCTTCTGCTGCTCTGCTCACAAGAGGATATTGACGCAAAAGCGATTCGTCGCATTCTCTCCAATCCCGAACTTTCTACTCAAGCGAAAAACGATCAGCTCAAGCAGATGAAAGAACTCGCAAACGCTTGCCATGTGCTGATTAACGCCACAAATGTTAAGGCGTCATTTTCGCTCAGTCTGCTGAAGAAAATCAGATTTAAATATGTGGCCTACGCATTGCTGATTTGCGCAATAGCCGGTGTGGTGGCGTGGATGGTTACCTGCAACCCGTTTAAAGGAGGCGACGACGCTACTGTAGTTGACGAAGACACGTTGGTGAGCGTTAATTCGCCACATAATGCCGACACCACAGTTAAGGTGATTACCGAAACTCCGACAATGGCACCTAAAGACTCCACCAAAGCGACTCTTGTTGCAAAAGGCGTAAAAAAGGAGAAGAAAGAGGTGGGTGAAAAAATTGAGGAGACTCCTATAACAGAAGTCAGCAATGCTGATTCTAAAAAGAGTGTTGATGCAGAAAAGGCTCCAGCCGTTAAATCTGAGCCCAAGCATGAAGCGCCAGCACCAACGCCAACTCCTGCGCCAGTAGCTCCAGCGGGAGAATAATATAATTTGAAAATAACTTTGACGTTACCACACAATCCGCCGGATTTCGGATTGAGTGGTAACGTTAAATCTGAATAATTCTCTATCTTATTATAATGATTATTACAAACAACTTAGGTATTCAATTCGGGAAAAAAGTTTTGTTCCAAGATGTGAATTTGAAGTTCACAGCTGGTAACTGTTATGGTATTATTGGTGCTAATGGCGCAGGTAAGAGTACGCTTATGCGTATGCTTAGCGGCCAACTCACACCAACACACGGTACCGTAACGCAAGGTCCCGGTGAGCGCATGAGCGTGCTTGCCCAAGACCACTTTGCATTCGACGACTTCTCCGTTATCGACACTGTGCTCCAAGGTCACTCTGAACTTTGGGCTGTGATGAAGGAAAAAGATGCTATTTATGCAAAAGAGGATTTCTCTGATGCCGACGGCGTAAGAGCAAGCGAACTTGAAGAAAAATTCGCTGAAATGAATGGTTGGAACGCTGAAAGCGATGCGGCAGCCTTGCTTAGCGGTCTGGGCGTGAAGGAGGAATTTCACTACACTATGATGAAAGACATGCCTGCTAAAGCAAAGGTGCGTGTGCTGCTGGCTCAAGCACTTTTCGGCAACCCTGACAACTTGTTGCTTGATGAGCCTACCAACGACCTTGACCTCGACACCGTGACATGGCTCGAAAACTATTTGAGCAACTGCGAAAACACTGTGCTTGTGGTGAGTCACGACCGTCACTTCCTCGATGCTATTTCCACCCACACTTTGGATATCGACTATCACAAAATCACTCTCTACGCTGGTAACTACAGCTTCTGGTATCAGAGTAGTCAGTTGGCTTTGCGTCAACAACAGCAACAGAATAAGCGTGCTGAAGAAAAGAAGAAGGAACTTCTTGAATTCATTCGCCGATTCAGCGCCAACGTGGCTAAATCTAAGCAAACCACAAGCCGCAAAAAGATGTTGGAAAAACTCAATATTGAAGAAATCCAACCATCTTCACGCCGCTATCCAGGCATTATTTTCACTCCTGAACGTGAACCTGGCAACAAGATTCTTGAAGTGAACGGACTTTCAGCAAGCATCGATGGCGAAATCTTGTTCAAGGACTTGACTTTCAACGTGGAGAAGGGCGACAAGATTGTGTTCTTGAGTCGCGACCCTCGTGCCATGACCGCTTTCTTCGAAATCATCACTGGCAACAGAAAGGCCGACGCTGGCACATTTGAATGGGGACAAACCATCACATATTCATATCTGCCACTTGAAAGCGATAAGTTCTTCGACAACGACTACAACCTCGTTGACTGGCTGGCACAATACAGCGACGACACAAGCGAAATTTACCTCAAAGGCTTCTTGGGCAAGATGCTCTTTGCTGGCGAAGATGTGTTGAAGAAAGCGAAGGTGCTCTCTGGTGGTGAGAAGCGCAGATGTATGATTTCTAAGATGATGATGACCAATGCCAACACCATCATTCTCGACACCCCAACCAACCATCTCGACTTGGAATCAATTCAGGCATTCAACAATACGCTCCAAGCCTTCAAGGGCATTGTGCTGATGTCGAGCCACGACCACGAATTTATCCAAACCGTTTGCAACCGTGAAATCGAACTCACTCCAAACGGTATCATCGATAAGATGATGGACTACGACGACTACATCACCGACGAAAAAGTATTGGCTCTCCGCGAACAATACTACCAAAAATAATCCCCAACAAGATACACCCAAAACAAAAGGCGGCTGAATCCGAATCAGTCGCCTTTTCTGTTACCTTTTGTGGATAAATAATATCTATCGTTTTACTCACACTTGGTTATTCTTTATTAGGAATCAATATTAAACAATATATAAATACGTTTTTCAGCAGAGGTGCAATAAAAGAAATCAAGTGAAATACTTTCTGTTTTCACCTAATCTTCATCAAAGAAGTCTTTATCGATACGCTTAACCTCATATACATATTCGGTTTCTACGCCTACATTATGTTGAATCATCAAGTTGGTCAATTGTTTTCCATCAATCTTGGCAACTTTTTTTGATGATTTACATTCTAAGGCTTCCTTGGTAAAACCTGATGTAGTTATAAATACACCTTTGTTTCCTCCTGCTCCATCAAGCGCTCCCACAAAATTTTGGATTGCTGGTCTTCCAACTTTATTTTCGGAATTATACCTTTTAGCCTGAAAATGAATAGTTTCCAATCCTAATTTATCCTCACTAATATAACCGTCAATCCCTCCGTCATTGGACCGTTGTGTAACAACACCTTTTCCATAACCCATAGCTTCAAGAAGTCTCAAAACCAAATGCTCAAAAAAGGTTGGAGACTGTTCCATAATAGAAGACAACAGATTTTCGGAAAGGGCACTGTTCATTGCGTTAAACGCTTCTTCCATTTGTTCTGTAGGGGTCAGAAAAGGCAAGGAAGGTGTTGCTTGAGGGGAATGCCCCTTTGTGGAGGTAGACGAGGAAGTATTAGAAAAATCAGCAAACTCTGGATAAGCATTCAAATCGTTCCTTGAAAGTGAGGAATGATTTTCCAAATAATTCAATCCCCTTTGTGTAATCTTATATGTCCCCCTTTTAGGGATTTCCACAAATAAAGATCTTCTAAAGTACTGCACACACCAATTGAGTCTATCATTAAGTTGGGTTTTAGTGCCTCCTTTTGTCATTAAAGCACAATCAGCGTCTGTAAGATGAAAGTGATCTATCATCTTACTCTTCATTTCTTTAGATGTTATTTCTCCATCTTTCAGCGCATAAAGGAATGGATATAAAAAATCTTCAAAAACAGGGAACATAAAAAACAATACTTATTTATATGTGGTATAAAAACAGGCTGTTGATAAACCCCAAGTTAAATAAGGATGTGAATCAGCAAAACCTCTTGTCCATTTTTCATTTAGCAAAAATAATAAAAAATATTGAGAATCATAGATATGAACACATTTATTAGTGTGAAACGAACATCCAAAAGGGTGCTGATAACGAAAAATTGGCTCAGTGGAACATTCCTATGGATAGATTCTGCATCAAATCTCTCAAAACGGTAACGCCATAGCGTAGGGACATGCCTTTGGTATGTTTCCAATGCGCTGATAAATTGTTCCAGCGAAACATGCCAAAGTCGAGAGCACTGAAAAAGTCCAGTTTTTTAAAGACCAAAACGAAAAATGCTTACGATTTATAACTTTTCTTTCCACAAATCGCCTCAATAAGGCTATGATAGGCAGAAAAAGAAGGGTAAAACGACTATTTTTCCGTTATTAACTTTCAATCTGAAAGTTGGTTTTACTTTTTCAGTGCTTTCGCCAAAGTCATGTCCCTACGTTATGATGCGATTTTTATTCGTGCTTTCGGATAAACTGATTTCTGAAGATTGGTTTTTCGCCGAAGGCGAGAGGTTTTTATCCTTTTGGCGATGCCACCGACCTCGTAAAAGGGTGGCGTTAGGGGTGTGGGGTGGCTGATTCAAGCCTCGGCTTGAAATCAGACATGCCACAGCACTAACGATAGGTGCGAAGCACTGGCATCGCCAAAAGGCTGTTTTTTGTGTTTTTGTTTCTGCCCCCCAGTATTTATCCACTGAACCGAAAAATTACCAAATTTCTCATTCAATCACTTAGTCTGTTTACACAAAACAAAAGGCGGCTGAACCGAATCAGTCGCCTTTTCTGTTACCTTTTGTGGAGATGGAGGGGATTGAACCCTCGTCCAAACGTGGAACTAATAAGCTTTCTACATGCTTAGTCTTGACTTGGTTTTCGTCGATAGGCAGGATCAAGACCACCAACCTAAAGCTTATTCTCTAAATTTCGCCAAATCCGCGAGACTCGAATCGAGCTATTCCCGAAATTCCTGCACCGCCATATCGATACGCCTCGGAAAAAGGGCAATCGGGCGATGTCTCGTTACTACCTCCTTGGGTAGTAATAAAGCCAACTTACTGTACTTCGGTTAGGCAGCGAGAGCGTAGTTGTTTTCGCCATTTAAATTTGTCAATGACTGAGATTATAGAGCCTTGCCATTATCGCTCTGCATGCTTACTTACCACCTCTACACGCTGTCAAAGCCATGTCATCCCCATGTAGTTTGATAAGTGGTGCAAAATTACACCATAATTCCGAAATAGAAAAATTGAAATGCAGTTTTTTTGTGGAAAGTTCTACAAAAAGCACTAATTTTGCATTATGAACATTCGAAACCTCATTATATTTTCATCAATAGCACTTGGTCTGTTTAGCAGTTGCGACAGAGGATCCGATATTGGCAACTATAAACTGAAGATTAAATCTGAAATTGCCGACTCCGATAGCGTGAAAGTGCTGGTGTATGATTCCGACTACAATCACCTGCGCACGCTGAATGCTGGCAAACTCAAAAACGGAACGCTCACACTTTCTGGCGAAATGCAGCATCAAACCATCGCCATGCTTGACTATGGAAAGAAGAAACCTATCACTTTCATTCTCGAAAAGTGCGAAACAGAAATCACCATCGGAAAGGACAATGTGATTATCTGGGGTGGCAAAGCCAACCACGAATACCTTTCAAAGTGCAAAAACATTTACACACTCGAAAAGCAGCTAAAGAAAAACAAGAACGACTATCGCAAAGCGTTAGCCGACTCGTCGCTCAACTCTGCAAAGGAGAAGAAACTACTGCAAACTCACAAAACCCTTTCCGACTCGCTGCAGCACACCATTCTACATGCCATTAACGGCAACGATGAAGTAGGGCAACTCATTAAGGAGAAATTCTTTAATCGCTTAGACACCATAAGTTTGAAGCAAATCAAGTAACCCAAGCATCAGCATCATATATATAATAATTAAAGCCACCCTAATGGATGGCTTTAATTTATTGCGAATATATTTTGTTAAATATTATTCAGCTGGAGTTGCTTCAACTTCTGCTTCTGGTTCAGCTTCTGCTACAACTTCGAAAGGAATTACAGCAGACACTTCCTTGTGGAGCTTAACGATAGCTTCATACTTGCCGAGTTCTTTAACTTGGTTCTTCACAACGATAATCTTGCGATCGATGTTGTGACCGAGCTTTTCAAGTGCTTCAGCAATTTGAATGTTGGTGATTGAACCATAGATGGTGCCCTTGTTGCTCACCTTAGCGGTAAGAGTAAGAGCTACATCCTTCAGGCTTTCTGCCACAGCTTCAGCATCAGCTTTGATCTTAGCGAGCTTGTGAGCGCGTTGACGTTGGTTTTCAGCCAACACCTTAAGTGCAGATTCAGAAGCGATAACTGCCTTGCCTTGTGGTATAAGGTAGTTACGACCGTAACCACTCTTTACTTCAACTACATCATCCTTGTATCCAAGGTTGTTGATATCTTCTTTTAAAATAATCTTCATAAAAACTTTCCTCCTTTTTTAAATTATTTCATCAAATCGGTAACGTAAGGAAGCAAAGCCAAGTGACGAGCACGCTTAACGGCTTTAGCAACTCTTCTTTGGAACTTCAGAGAAGTACCGGTGATGCGACGAGGAAGAATCTTACCCTGCTCGTTCAAGAATTTCTTCAAGAATTCAGGATCCTTATAGTCGATGTACTTGATACCGCTACGTTTGAAACGGCAATATTTTTTCTTCTTGGTGTCCACTGAAAGTGGAGTGAGATAACGGATTTCTGATTGTTGTGCCATAGTTTAAAACCTCCTAAAATTAAGCATTGTTTGATTCTTCAGCTGGAGTTTCTTCAGCCTTTACTTCTTTAGCACTCTTCTTCAAGCCACGACGCTTTACAGCATATTCGTGAGCAAACTTGTCGAGGTGGAAAGTGAGGAAGCGGAGTACGCGTTCGTCACGACGATAAGCAGTTTCGAGCTTTGCAACTACGGTTGGCTCTGCATCGAATTCCAACAAAGTGTAAAATCCGGTAGTTTTCTTTTGGATTGGATAAGCAAGCTTGCGCAAACCCCAATTCTCTTCGTTAGCAATTTCTGCACCATGTTTGGTGAGAACTGCTTTGAATTTCTCTACCGCTTCCTTCATCTGAGGCTCAGACAAAACGGGAGTTAAAATGAAAACGGTTTCGTAATGATTCATATTACTTTAAATGATTAAAAATTAATAATTTGCCTCTTGTTGTCCAAAAAGCGGTGCAAAGTTAGTAATTTTTTGCCAAACCACAAACAAAAAACACCTGAAAATTCGGAGATTATCTTCAATTTCAGGTGTTTTTTCATGTCAATATCAGAATTTCGCTTATTTTCCAAGCAGAATTTCATTGATTTTCTTGGCTATCACTTCCTTGGGGTAGAGCCCGGTTAAAGTTTTGGGCGTTCCTTTTTTAGGGAAAAATACCAAGAATGGCACGCTGCGCACTTGCAGGGCTTGAGCAAGCGGCTTGTTTTTATCCACATCCACGCTGTAGAAGTCCACCTTGCCCTTGAATTGCTTCGCCAATTCGTCGAGAATGGGGGCGAGCTTTCGACATGGACCGCACCAAGTGGCGTTGAAATCAACCACGGCAGGTCGATTGCCTTTGAAATGAAATGATGTGTCCTGCTCCAAGATGAATCCAATCTTCTCGGCAAACTGCTCCATGTCTATTTCTTGAACCTTGCCCTTAATCTGGGCACTGACGCAAAGCACGGCAACGCTTGCAATTAATGTTAAAACGATTCTTTTCATAACCTATAATTGTTATTGTTTATTGATGCTCTGGACGCAGGAGGTCGTTCACCGTCTTTACTGGGTTGAAGGTTTCGATTGGCACTTCCACAAACACAGTAATCCAGTCGCTCATCGAGCCGTTCCACAATCCTGGCAATTCAAGTGCCTTGATGTCAACGCCATTTTTCGACTTCATGCTAATCAAACCAGTGTCAGGGTCAACAAATTCCTTCAAATCGAATTTCTCGCCCTTATAGTCTTTCAAATAGCACACCAAATCCACAGGATTGAAGTGTGTGCCGCTGTTCATCAATGCAACTGCGTCGGGATTAGACGCATCAATTTGTGCCGATTCGAGGATTTGTGGCGAGTAAGTACCGTCGGGGTTATAAGCCAAATATGGGCCGCCGCCAGGCTCGCCTTCGTTTTTCACCACACCGCACACACGGATAGGGCGGTTGAGTTTCGCCTTGATGTATGCACACAGTTGTTCTTTATCCATTTCAGCTGTCTTGTCGGAACGTATCGAGAGTTCATTTTCCAAGTATGCGAGCATTGACTTGAGTTCTTCCTCAGTGCATTCACCAGCCTCAATCTTTTGTAACATAGAAGCAACTTTTGCTTGAATTTCCACCAGATAGCCTGCAATCACACGTTTATATTTAGTGGTTGTGGCACGAAACTTCGATGGCACCACATTGTCGATGTTCTTGATGAACACAACAGCAGCGTCGCGCTCATTCAAGTTCTCAATCAGCGCACCGTGGCCAGCAGGACGGAACAGCAGTTCTCCATTTGGCTCGCGATATGGTGTGTTATCCATGTTCACAGCTATAGTATCAGTCGATGATTTTTGCTCCGACATGGTCACGTTATATTTCACGCCCCACACTTGCTCATAAATAGGCAATTTAGCCGCCAGCAGCTTTTCAAATTCCGCTTTATGCTCTGGCGAAACTGTGAAGTGCAAATTCATCTTGCGGTTTTTGTCGGCAGCATATTGAGCGCCCTCCTCCAAATGTTCTTCAAGTGGGGTGTGGGCATTGCCACCAGTGGTTTTGTGGAATTTGAGCAAAGCCTTTGGCAAGAAACCATAGTTCAAACCTTCTGGTTCAAGCATCGCTTTCACCACGTCCACATATCTTCCTGCCGACATCAGTTCTTGTACATTTAAGCGATAGAGTTTTCTGCAAGCGTTGTTCAAGTCGGCATAGAAAGCGAATTTTGTGATGTTTTCAAAATATTCCTTTTCAAAATCAGTGGTAGGCGCACCTTTTCCCGACGAAGCGAAAGCAAACATATTCTTAAACATGCGGCTTGCTGCACCAGAGGCTGGCACAAATTTCTCAATAGCCTTGCCTGTCTGTTGGAATTCAGACCATGCTTTCACACAAGCGGCTGTTTCTTCGGGCGAGAATGCCTTGATTCCATTGCCGATGGTAGCAACAGCGTTGATTTTCAAAAATGGAAAACCCACTTCAAAGCGCTTCAATTGAGCTTCAATCATTTCGGCCGTGATGCCTTTCTTCTCAATGAATGTCAAATCAGAGGTAGATAACATAGCAATAATTCAATAATTTATAAAGTTTTTCGTTTAATTTAATATTCCGTAATGGCAACTTAATTAGTTTGTCATTTGTAAAGTTAAGCATTTTATTTTAATTTTGGGGCGAAATTTAGACAATAATACGTGCAAAATGAACACAGACCTCAAATATTTCAACGAAGAAGAGAAGAAAAACGTCGCAGCATATGTGGAGGCTTTGCGCTCAATGCTTGGTAGCGAGCTTGGTGAGTCTGATTTTCAGAATGTGTACCGGGTGATTGCCGAGGGCATCGACGCTGGCCACATCAAGCGCGACAAATACGGCATTAATCCTGTGGAGCGTAGCCTATGCACGGCTTGCCTTTTGAACGAGCTGATTGCCCCCGACCGCAACATCACCATCGCCACGATGCTCTACAATCTCTCACGAGAGGGTTTCGTGACTGAAGAGCAAATCAAAGACATGTTCGGATCTGATGTGTCAAAGCTGGTTCATGGATTGATAAATGTGTCATCACTATATAAAAGGCAAGCTGCTGTGGAGAACGACAATTTCCACAAATTGCTCATGACCTTTGCCGAAGATATTCGTGTGATTATCATCATGATTGTCGACCGTTTGGGGTTGATGCGCCGAATCAATCACCACCCAGACGAGAAGTTTGTGCGCGACATATCTTCCGAAGCACGCTATCTGTATGCGCCACTGGCTCACCGCTTGGGACTTTACACCATCAAGTCGGAGCTGGAAGACCTTTCATTGAAATACCTCAACAGAAAGATATACACGCAAATCGCTCAAAAGTTGAATGAAACGAAGCGTCAACGCGATGCCTATGTTACAAACTTTATCGAGCCCATCCGCCAAGGACTTGAGAAATCGGGACTGAAATACGAAATCAAGGGCCGCACCAAGTCAATCAACAGCATTTGGAACAAGATGCGCAAGAAGGACGTGGACCTAAAGGACATGTACGACCTGTTTGCCATCCGCATCATTCTCGACTCGCCAAAGGAACGAGAGAAGCGTGATTGCTGGACGGCGTATTCTATTGTCACCGACATCTACACCGCCAATGTGTCACGCCTGAAGGACTGGATTTCAATGCCGAAGTCAAATGGCTATGAGTCGCTCCACATCACTGTGCGAGGACAGGAAGGCAAGTGGGTGGAAGTGCAAATGCGCACGAAGCGAATGGACGAGATTGCCGAACGTGGACTTGCCGCACACTGGAAGTACAAGGGCATCAAGAGTGAGGGCGATGTGGACATGTGGATGAACAATGTGCGCGAGGTGCTTGAGGCTGGCAGCGATGGTCAAATGGGGCTGATTCGTGAAATGAACATGAACCTCTACGACAAGGAGGTGTTTGTGTTCACCCCAAAAGGCGACCTCTTTAAGTTGCCGCTGGGCTCTACCGTGCTCGACTTCGCTTTCCACATTCACTCTAAGGTGGGTTGCACTTGCATCGGCGCAAAGGTCGATGGCAAAAATCAGAAGTTCAACTACAAACTGAAAAGCGGCGACACTATCGAGATTCTCACTTCCACCAACCAGTCGCCACGACAAGACTGGCTCAACTTCGTGGTCACCTCTAAGGCACGCAACAAAATCAAACAAGCCGTCAACGAGGAAAAAATGAAGAAGGCGGATATGGTGCGCGAAATGCTCGAACGCCGTTTCAAGAACCGCAAAATCGATGTTGATGAAGCCTCGTTCTCTAAATATGTAAAAAAGTGGGGCTATAAGTCGATTATCGACTTCTATGTGGAGATTGAGTTGGGAAATATCGACCTCAACGAGGTAATCGATGGCTACACCGAGTTCATTAAACCTGTCGAACAAGTGGTTACCCACGAGACTGCCGATAAGTTTGTGCTCCAAAGTAAGGTGCAAGACTCCAACGACTCCGACTCCGACATCCTGATTATCGGCAACGATGTGAAGGGCATCAACTACAAGTTCTCGAAGTGCTGCAATCCCATCTATGGCGACAAGATTATGGGTTTCATATCCAGTTCAGGAGCCATCAAAATCCATCGCATGGACTGTGGTAACGTGAAGAACTTGATGGAGAAATACCCTTACCGCGTCATCAAGTCGCAATGGTCGGGTAAACTCGGCAACCAGTTCGCAGCCACGCTGAAAGTAGTAGGGCAGGACGACATCGGCATCGTTACCAATATCACTTCGCTCATCAACAAGGAGGGCGATACCGTGCTGCGCAACATTTCCATCAACTCTAACGACGGACTTTTTGAAGGGCACCTCGTGATTGGCATCAACAGCCTCGACCACCTCTCCACATTAATCCAAAAAATCCAAAATCTCCGAGGCGTAAAAGAAGTCACACGCCTCACCCACTAAAAAATAATCCACCAATACAAATTATATCGTCTTGGTTAATAGCCATTTACAGCGGACGCAAAATTATTGCGTCCGCTACTTTTTTAACACAAAACCCTAACCTAATTTAACCTCAAAAACCACGGATTTATTGAAAAATCAAGTTCTCCAATTAATAGAAGTTAAGTATTTGCGATGCTTCAAATACCAATTTTTAGGTATTGCCCTAAAACATAAACCCTCGTAATTTTGCAACCGAAAACAATGATAATCACAAGGTTGAAACTTCAATTGAAATATAATAACAAAAAAAGAATAACATGAAGAAAATTTTTACTCTTGCTTTAGCCGCTCTGATGGCAGGTAATATGATGGCACAAATGCATGGCGCGCTGAAATTCGCAGGCGCATCAACCGCCAATGTTCAGAACCAGAATGTAGAAAACCCAAGCGACACCGTGAAGTTTGAAATGGTGAATGCCGCTTCTGGTAATATCACTCTTCCAAATATCACCAAAGACAACTTAGTGATTCCCCCATTCACTATCGCAAATGTTGCCTTCACAATGGGTGAGAACCATGTGGTAACGATGGCCGACCAAACATTCACTTCAAAAGTCACTGTTGGCGGCGAAGAGAAGAATATTACAGGTTCTTCGCTCAAAGGCACATACAACATGGCAGACAACTCCTTGACGCTGAATCTTACATTCAAATATGGGGCAATGCCATTCGACATGACCTACAGCATCAAGGCATACTACATTAAGCCGGTGGCAAGCGCAATCACTGTTAATGTTGGCGGTGCATTCAATTACACCAATGAAAACGTTAGCTACAGCGTGCGCAAGTATATCGACAACAACGTGCAAAAAGTGGATGTGGAAATTCCAACCTACACACTCGACAACACCGTGATGGGCAACCTCACACTCGGTACCTATACCATAAAAGGTTTGACCTATGACGAGGAGAAGGGCGGATTCTACCGCGACTATAAGAATGACGGACTCTCATTCCACTTCACAGCCGAGACAGGCGGCAAAAAGACGATGGACGGCGACTATTCGTTCAACCCTGAGAAGAACAATAATATTCTTGTAAAATACAACGGCAATAAAGTAGAGGACATCGTCAACACCTTCCAAATGGGTGCTATGCCATTTGCTATTGTAACCAAATTCGACACTAATCCCTCTGGTATCACATCTATCACAAACGATCAGAAAAACAACAAGATTAACGACGGGAAAATCTATAACATCTACGGACAGGTTGTAAGTGAGGACTATAAGGGAATTGTAATTATTAACGGAAAGAAATATCTTAAGAAGTAGGGATATTATTGATGAAAAATATTTTGAAACTATTTGTTGCAGCGATGAGTGTTTCGGCACTCACCGCTTGCAACAATCTTTTTGACGACATTTACGACAAGCCTCAAGAAATTGTTCCAGCAAAAGGACAAGTTGTAATTGACGCAACAAGTTGGACAGATTGGTATTATGTGGATCTCAATCGCTTGCATCAGCTCACTCTTGAAGGCAACGAGGAAGCATTAATTAAAGCACAAACAGAGTTTGAAGCCTATCCTATTCCGATGGAGGCAACAGGCGATAGGATTGACACACCGACTCCTGGAGAAGAAAACTCCACCATAACACAAGGCAAAAAATCAGGGCAATACATGTATTGGTTCGATGTGTTTGGCGCAGGTATAAAGAGCAACACTTTTACCCACTTCACACCCACAGCCGAACAGGCAGCACCTGATGATTGGACTTTTGCCGTACATCGCAACAACGTCAGGACAAACGGTGGTGCTGTATTTGAAACCACCTTCACCTCTATGGCACAATTGCCAGAGAGTAGCGAAGCGTTCAAAAACATGAAGTTCACCGAGGACGAATGGACGGAGAACGAAGTGTGGGACAGCCAAGAGCAGATGCTTCTTGGTTATGTTCCCTCGCAAGGCATCGCCATAAACCGTGTGCTTTCTTCGTGGTTAAGCATGGAAATTCCGCCTATGCCTCCAGCCTTCAGCTTGAACAACCATGTGTTTATATTGCGACTAAAGGACGGCACGTATGCAGCTTTGCAACTTGAAAACTATCTCGCACCTAACGGCACAAAATGTTATCTTACAATCAATTATAAGTACCCCTATTAAGTTAGGTGACGCTTTAGAAAAGAATTATGCAGAAACAAATATTTTTCTCAATACTGATGGCAGTAGTCGCATGCCTATCGTCATCAGCACAGGATGCATACACTGACACAATCTACCGAAAGTTCGACCTCGACGAGGTGGTGGTGACTGGCACACGCACTCCTAAGTTTTTAAAAGACACCCCCATACAGACTCGTGTAATCAACGCAAAAGAGATTGCCCGGCTCGATGCAACAAATGTTCAGGATCTCCTCCAGCAAGAACTGCCTGGGGTAGAATTCACTTATGCGATGAACCAGCAGACACACCTCAATTTCTCTGGTTTTGGCGGACAAGGAGTGCTCTTTCTCGTCGATGGCGAACGTCTTGCTGGTGAGACTATGGATGATGTGGATTTCACCCGATTGAGTATGGACAACGTGGAACGAATTGAAATAGTGAAGGGCGCGGCATCGGCTCTCTATGGAAGCAATGCCACAGGTGGCGTGATAAATATCATCACGAAAAAAAGCCAAAAACCTGTAACACTCAATGTGAACGCACGATATGCCAAGCACAATGAGCAGCGCTACGGTGGAACCTTTGGGCTGAATGGTAAGCATTGGAACAATATGTTCACAGTGAATTTCAACCGAATGGACAACTACGATGTGCACAGTGCGTCCAACCCGGTCACGCGCATTATCTCAACTGTGTATGGCGATAAGACCATCAATTTCAAGGACCAACTGGTGTGGAGTCCCAACAAGAACTTTCACCTTTCAGGACGGGCAGGATATTTCTTTCGCGAAACTGTGAGGTCAGCCGACCAGCCAGAGCGATACCGCGACTTCTCTGGCGGTCTTGGTATGCAATGGAACATTTCCGAACACGACGATTTTCAGGCGAGCTATGCGTTTGACCAATACGACAAATCGGACTATCAACGCATCACCAAGCTCGACATTCGCGACTACAGCAATGTGCAAAACTCTCTACGACTGCTCTACAACCACAAGTTCGATAGGGGAGATGTGCTCACCATCGGTTCCGACTTTATGCACGACTATCTATACAACACTAACTTGGAGAACGAAACGCGTAACCAAAACTCTTGGGACTTGTTTGGACAATACGACTGGCGTATTTCCGACCAATGGGAGGCTGTGGGTGCCGTGCGTTATGACTATTTCTCAGATGGTAAGGAGTCGCACGTTACGCCAAAACTCAATGTCTGCTACAAACCTATCTACAATCTCTCAATACGTGCGGGATATGGTATGGGATTCAGAGCACCAACTCTGAAAGAGAAGTATTATAATTTTGATATGGCGGGCATCTGGATTGTTGAGGGCAATGCTAATCTAAAATCGGAAGTGAGTCACAATTTCAATCTCTCAGCTGAACACACCAAAGGGCACTACAATCTCACAGGTTCAGTATATTATAACAAGGTTAAGAATAAACTCGCAACTTCGGCTCCTTATTTCAAAACGCCTAACGACAAACTGCCATATTTGCCTTATGCCAATCTCGACGATTATAGCGTTTGTGGTGGTGAAATTGGAGCGCAGGCAAAGTGGAACAATGGTTTCGGAGCGCGACTGACTTATGCCTACACTAAGGAACAGCTTGCAAAGGACAAAGATGGGCACACCATCAACAACCAGTATATACCAGCACGTGAACATGCCCTTAATGCACGTGTGGATTTCGACAAGCAGCTCAGTAAAAAATATGGGTTGAACATTGCGCTTCAAGGTCGTGTACTTTCTGGAGTGGAAAATGTGGAATACAAGGACTACTACGACGTGAGCAAAGGAACTATTACTGTGGAATATCCTGCCTACACTATTTGGAAACTCTCGGTCGTGCAGCGTGTGGGTAATGCGGTTAAGGTAACTGCGGCTCTTGATAATGTATTCGGATATAAACCAAAATATTATTATCTCAATAGTCCAATAACCGACGGTGTCAATTTTCAGATTGGCATGTCGATAGATATAGATAAATTATTTTAAACACTTCAATGTTATATACGATTATGAAATCAAATTGGTGGAAAGCAATAGCATCGTTTCTTTTGGTACTTTTTACAATGCCTTTGGGACATGCATTGATGATGATAATGGAAAAGACAATGACACCTGAGGCGTTGCACTATTCGGCGTTCTTTATGGGGTTGGCTGGTCTGTTAATTGTAATTGCTGGCGTGTTTGTTAAAGGTGACACTAAACAGACGCTATTCGGATTAATCGGTGGTCTGCTATTCTGGACTGGATGGGTGGAGTTCCTATTTCAATACTATGCCACACGATGGGGCACACAACCCGAAATTGAGAATGGCGAGATTGTGACAAAACCCGAATATCTCATCTTGCCTGCGACCTTTGGCATGTGGATGATGGTGATGACTCTTTACATTTTCTCTACAAAAAACGGTTGCAACTTCATTAACTGGTGGCAACGAACACTGTTTCGCTCACGCAAAAACGAAATTGCAGCACGTCCTATGACACACCACACGAGCATCGTTACATTCATGGAGATAAACATGATTTTGTGGTCAAGTTACTTGCTCCTGATGTTCTGCTACGACAAAAACTTCCTCGGCGATCACCATCCTGTTACAAGTATCGTGGCTGCGGCTTGTCTGCTCGGTAGCATTTTCATTTTCAAGAAGCAACTGAAACTATCAGCATGGGGTGCCAACATACGCATGGCTATAGCTACGGTTGTGGTTTTCTGGGTGCCAGTAGAAGTGCTCGGTCGTCTTGACTTCTTCCATGAGTTTTGGGTTGAACCTCAAGAATATGCCACACAGATGATTTGCATTCTCGCATCATTCATTGTGCTGCTGGGATATATTGTAGTTTCTGCAAGAAAGAAAAAACAAAAAAAGAATAATTGATGAAGAAAGGCACTTGGAGAAAGCACCATAAATGGCTGGGGCTCGGCATGACGTTTTTCTTGCTGATGTTTTGTGTGTCGGGCATTCTGCTTAATCACCGTCAGCTTATCAAGGAGGTGAACGTGAGCAGGAAGTTTCTGCCCAGCCGTTATGAGTTCAAAAATTGGAATGGCGGACTGCTGAGAGGCACTCTCGACATTGGTAACACATCTACATTCGTTTCTCACCAAATTACAGACTCGAGCCACACCGTTCTGCTATATGGCAACGGCGGCATCTGGCTCACAGACTCCAAGGCCTCATTCTTCAAAGATTTCAACAAAGGACTGCCCACAGGTGCAGACTTACGCCAAATCAGGAATGTAGTGAATATTGAAAGTGACGGATATGGTAGCAACTTATTTGCCGTATCTCCGTTCGCCCTTTATCGCTACGGCAATCATGGTGCATGGAAAGAGATAAAGATGCCATTAGGCGACAACGATAAGTTCACCGACATTGCTTGCCATGGCGACACGCTTGTGGTGCTGAGTCGTTCGTTCATATTTACTTCTCTTCCTCCATACGATTCATTCTCACGAATTGAAATTCACGCGCCAAGTGATTACGACGGTAAGGTGTCGGCGTTTCGCACGGTATGGTTGCTGCATAGCGGCGAATTGTTCGGTACGGTTGGAAAACTCGTTGTCGATGCCATAGCCGTTGTTCTTGTATTGCTATGCATCACAGGAATTGTTTTTTGGATAAGACCAAAACATAAATTTTGGCTAAAAAATTCGCTCAGACTACACAACAGCATAGGGCGATACACCATAGTCCTTACACTATTGGTAGCCATTACTGGTTGGTGCCTACGTCCGCCTGTTATGATTCCATTAGCATTAAACAAAATTCCTGCAATTCCAGGCACTTCCCTCAAAAGCCCAAATCCATGGAACGACAAACTGCGCATGATTGCCTACGATGACACGTGCCACGACTGGCTTCTATCGACCTCAGAGGGTTTTTATTCCCTGAATTTGCAGCAGGGGACAGCAAAGAAGATTAACTCAGCCCCACCTGTAAGCGTGATGGGGTTGAATGTATTGCAAAAAGATGATGATGGCAAATGGCTTTGTGGCTCTTTCAGCGGATTGTTTGTGTGGGATAGACAGCTCCATACTTCCACCGACTATTTCACTGGAAAGCCAGCGCCAAAGCGCCAAGGACCACCCTTCGGCAAGAAAGCAATTGCTGGCATGAGTCAAGACTTCTCATCGCCCGTGATAGTGGAATATGACGAAGGCTCATCATTTGCCACTCAACCAACAGAGATGAACCAACTCCCTATGTCGCTTTGGAATGTGGCACTTGAAGTGCACAGTGGAAGAATATTCATCGGCACCATAGCCACATATATTTTCATCTTCGTGATGGGCTTGCTCGCCATCTGGTGCCTATGGTCAGGCTATCGCATCAGAATTAAGCGTCCTTGACGCAACCACAAGTTTATATCCAAAAGCCAAGTTTTGCTTTAGAAGCAAGCTTATATATAAAACCATTATCTACCTTTTTAGTGTTTACACATCACTTTTCAAGAATTATTTTTGCGAAGAGTTCATTGAAATAATATTAGAGGCTTTTAGCATGTTTAGTGTTTCAGGTGTTTCAGGTGTTTCAGGTGTTTCAGGTACTTTGAAAAAACTGGCAGGGTGGAAGTCAGGGGCTTAGTTGAATTTATTCTAACATCTAATTTCTCAAATGGCGTTTCAGGTGCTCCTTTTTTTGTGAAAATTTGTGAAAATTTATGTCTTGCCCTTAAAAACCACAAATTCCACGAATCACACAAATATTTTGTTGCAGAGATTTTTTCCACCCTCAAACCACCACAAATTCCCACAAATAATCATCTTGTTGAATCTCGTTGAATCCTTGTGAGCCTTGATAATATGCGATGATTCATGCCTGCCACAATAAGCGAGGGCGCAAATCACATCACAACGTAGGGACATGCCTTCGGCATGTTTCAACACAAGCACCAATGTATCAACGCATTGAAAACAAACCAAAAGAACTACCCCTTTGGTATGTTGGTATGTAAGTTTTAATCTTTGAGTCTGCTATATTTCGGTAACAACTTATTTTACTTTGTTTATTTTTACATTATTGAAATAATGCTCATAGCGGTCTAACGCTGTAGCTTCAACATTATAGTAAACTATCGTAATATTATATCGGAAAAAATTGTCTTCTCTAAAAAATTTTTTTCTACCATTTCTCACATAACAGCCCCTTATGATTCGAACATCCTTTCCCAAAATGAACTTACTTTCAATCATTTTGTCAGATAAGTCTGTTAATGGCAAATTCACCATGCTCCCGAAATGGAAGACTATGGCTGCAGTGTCGGGATAACAAGATATCATTTTGAAAAAGCCTTCTTCATAATTATCATATTTGGCTTTGCTTAATAAGGGGTATTCTATAATCACTTTCTCACTGTAACAATCGATAGTATCAGTTTTTGCGATTATAGCAGTATCATTTTTTATTTGGTCTGAAGCAAATACATAATTCGTCCATGACGCAAGCATAAAAATCACCGTTACGATCATCTTATTTACCAAATCTGCTTTCATAATTCTGTTGAGCTATATTTGTTACAATTTTTATACGTTTTTCCAACAAGATATTTGTCGGGATTTTTATCGTTTCAAGGCCATTCACCATTAATTCTTCATCCCAAACCATCCTCCCCTCTTGTTTATATGTGTGGCTGGCTTTTTCCGTATCCCGAAATATCTCATAAAAGTAAGCATGACCAAAGGCTTCATGAGCCGTTGTCAGAGCTTGCTGTTTTTCGCTTAATATTTTGCCTACAATAATATAGACTTTGCCGTCGGGTGAGGGATTTACCTCCGCATTAGGCATTTCTGTCGTCCCCCTATAAAAATTCCCATCTGTTTCTGAAGTATCATAATATTCCACTCCCCGGTGGTCTTTATCTGCGACCATAAAGTTATACTTCACCTTACTATTTGCTAAAGCTTTCAGAGCAATCATATTATCAGATGTACTTTTAGATCTATTTAATAATTGCACATCCAACTTCCCATTGTTGTCAAATCTAACATACTCGCTTTCTTCTTTAGTCAAAGCATTACATATATTTCTTCTTGAAAGTTCGTCCGCCTTTATATCCTCTCCATTTGGGTCAACGTATGCGATAGGGTTGTCGGCGCAGTAGGCGTAGGGGGAGATGGCGTAGTATTTTTCACACTTCGGGTCGGGAGATGTGAAGCGAGGAACCATCGGATCCATTTGCCGCGCGTGGAAGTCGTACCAGTCGAGGCCGTTTTCTCGGTCGAGTTCCTTGGTGCTGTATTTGTAGGGCTGGGTGCCCTCGGTGGTGGTGGCTGCCATTAAGCCACCATAGGGATAGTAGCTGTTCACCTCCACAGGTCGGTTAGCTTGATTGAGTACCACGCGCACATTGCCCTGATAGTCCTTGATGTAAAAATACAGCTCCCCATCCTGCATATAGCCGTTCTCGGTCATGACACGCTCCAAGCAGCCGTTCTTGTAGATATAGTTGCCGCAGTAGTCACGCGTCATCAGCGTGCGAGAAATCGGTTCCGCAGGAGTCTCAATGATGCCATTCTCGTCGAGAGCCGACGGACTGGCAATAGCGTCGTATCCATCGCTTGCCTTTGCTTTTTCCGCTTCAACAATGGAGAAGTTGTTCAGGCGATACTCCACACGTAGTTTCCTCCCATCGGCGGCATAGGTGTAGCAAGTTTCGTGCCCATCTTCGAAAAGCACAGTCTGCGGCAGGTTGAGCATGTTATAGGCAATGCTGCTGATGCCCTTATTGCGGTCGCTGGTCATGTTGCCGTTGGCATCGTAGGTGTATTCTGTCGCTTTAGTAGCTCCGTCCTTGAAATCCATCGCCCCGGCGTAGGTGAGGTCCACACACTGATCTTCAACCTTCGTCAGCTGGTTGCCGTTGTAGGTCAGTTGCAGGTTGTCGATTGTATCGTGTTTGTACATGTGGGTGGGCAGCGATGTGTTATAATAGTTCACGCCCTTTCGCTGAAGTTTAGTCATGTTGCCATTGAGGTCGTAGCTGTAGGAACAGGAGAAGTCGCGGGTGTCCAGCGATAGCAGATTGCCATTCCACTCATCGCTCTCGCAACAGTAGTCGGCACGGCTCAAACGGTTCAGCCCGTCGTAGCTGAAGGAGTACTGACTCTCGGCGGAGGTGGCTGCCTTAAGGCTCTCGCGCTGAAGCCAGGTGATGCCACTGATGTTGCCATTATAGCAAGGTGTTCCTCCAGATGGGGCATCTTGATAATGCAGCCACTCGTAGAAGTGATTGTTGACCACGCTCTGCACCCATCCGCGCACGTTGTAGGTGTAAGCCACGGTGGCTCCATGCCCGCCGTTATTCATCGCGCAGGAATCAAGACGGCCAAGCTCGTCGTACGTGTTGCTTGATAGTGTCACTGCTGCAGCACCATCGTGTGAGAGCGAAGTGGTAAGCAATCGTTCCATGTGGTCGTAGGTGTAGCTGTAGAGGTCGGAAACTGTGCAACTGTCGGTGCTGTGCTGATGCAGAACTGTGAGAGGCTTGCCAGTGAATGTGAGGTGCATGTAATTGTGGTCGTACCCCCCACGGTGGTTGCGCTCATGGCTCTGAATCACATTACCGTGGTGGTCGTAATACACCGATTTGACGAGAGACGTGCCCACGCCGTCGAGCGTGCGCGCCATAGTGCCTGTCAGCAGCCCCTTTGCGGAGTGCTGCGGATAGGATGCATTCACATATTTTTCGTCATAGCCGTTCATGGTCCTGTACTGTAAAGAATCACAGAAGGCAAACTTATCCAAAAAATCGTAATAATCATAATAATTCATCAATAGTATATCGCCAGCAGTCACATTTTGGTACAAAATCGGGTATCCCAGTTCATTTTGAGAATTGAAATCCACGCGAGGAGCCAGGTCCTTGTACGCATTGCGAAGCTGTGCGGCAGTACGGCTTTCGGAGGTGACGCCACTGTATGCCACACGCCCCAATCGGTCGTAGGCCGTGAACGCCCACTGCCCCTTGGCACGTTGATTCCCGTCCTGGGAGAATATGGGCAGGTGATACATGTCATATACATAGTATACTGGCTCACATCCGGGCAGTTTTTTCTCTATGCAGCGGTTTTTAGAGTCATATTTGTAAAAGAAAGACAAATTTGCTACGATAGAATTGTTGTCAACTCCTATATTTGTGGCATTGCCAAGTTGAGAAGAAGCTTTAGGGGAAAGCACAAAACAAAGATTCCCCCTATAGTCATATAGGTAATAAGTGTCGTGATTCTCATTTCCGACAGTCCTCTGGAGGACAATATCTCCATATAAATTCTTGAAATCATATTTGATGTGTCCATCCTCATCAATTGTTTTCACCACATCAAGTTCGCCTTCGGCATAGAAACCGTCTTGAGAGAATGAATCTCCTCCATCACTCACTCGGTACCTCTTACACGTGAGATCACCCCCAATGCCAGAATTGGTGAGGTACACATAATTTAGCGATTTACTATTGGCGTACCAGTTACCGCCTGCACCATAAATTGCGGTCTCTCTGCTTAGAGGATTGCTTTCATAAAACTTTGACACATACGGGCTCACGTCATTGTTGGAACTCCGAGATGCGCTCTGAACCGACTCTGTACTCTGAAATGCGCCATGTGCGTTCATTACTGCGGGGAGCCACTCCTTTGAAACCCGGTTTTGTAAATCATATTCAACCATAGCGACATTATCACTTTTCAGAGGCGAAAAATCGTGCCTGATAGTCTCTGTGGGTTTCCCCAAGCCATCATAATAGACGGTCGTCTTTATGGTGTCTCCATTCCCCAGCATACTGTTTGTTGTGATGTAATTCTGCGTTGCAGTCTGACCTGCTGCAGAAAGAGACGCCAGCAGCATTATTGATATTGAACTTAATTTTCCTTTTTTCATATTATATCGGCAATAACTGTTTTGGTTCCCATATACGATATATAGTAAGAGAATTGATTATTTTCTCACATTATATTCGTATTTCGTTAGAATTTGCTTCATTTCGTCCATGATTTCCGTAAGCCATACTCCCAGCCTATTGTAGTTGTAATACGTCGTTCTCCCGTTATTTTCAACAATTGTTCTGATATTGCCCAAACGGTCATACGAGTAGCTCATAGGATAGACATTCTGAGTACGCCTGAAGTATTCATGTAATTCCAAGTTTTTCAGAGGATCGAATACTGCTTCATTCGTTGCGGGCGATTGCCCTCCCATGTAGTTTCCCTTGAATACAACAACGGGAAGATTGTCGTTGTTACCCCACACTATCCCATTCTGTACGCCATTCACGTCACGGAAACCGTTAAGATTGCCTTTTTGTGTGTAGCCATAGTAATAAGTTTCGCAGATGCTGTCTTCTGGCAGCAGCTTGATACATTCCCTTGGCTGCACAAACTCTCCACGGAACCATTCGTATCTCGTTCGTACACCTTCCACAAATCGGTCATTCCTGTATCGTTTCACCAATTCAGGAGTGAATACAAAGTGCTTCATCGCCATGTTTGCAGTACACGTGTCAGCGGAGCTGCATGGATATGAATAAACGGTCTTTGCGCTACTGCTGCCTCTGACCGTGTTCTCTTCATAGGTCAACTGCAATTCGGCATGGTGCTGGTATGGGTAATTGAAATTCATTTTTGAGACTCTCCAATTAAACTCTTTTGTTGTCACTTGCTTGCGTCCATCTTTCCAGAAAAGGCTGTCGGTTTGTTCATATTGGCTATATCTGCGATGGAAAATGCGGTAAGTCCTTCCTGGAAAGAAAATAAACTGCTGTGTTTGTATGTCAAAGATACCCAATGCAGCAGCTGGCTTATGGTTTTTTCTGTATGATATACTTGATGCACAAGTGTAATTATTTTCTATATCCTCGCTCCTATATTTCATTGACGTACTCTTCACTTTGTGACCGTCAGGATCAAACATTGACAGCGAAAGAAGTTTTCCCCTTGCGTACCCCCTTTCCGTGAACTTGTCGAATGGGGAAGGGACTGATGTATTCACGTTTTGAATTGTTTCCAGATTGTCGTTTGAACAGTCCGAAATGTTGCTGTAGTGGTGTGTCGTCTTGCTTCCGTCAGCAAGAGTCTCTGTCACGTATGAGTAACCTAATGCTGAGCCGAAAGTGTTTGACAGAGGTATGATGGAGGATGAGCGGAAGGTTGACAACTTGCTCGTTGCATCTTTTCCCATGGTTCGGGCTTCCCACTCTTTCCAGTAATATTTAGGAATAGAGAACAATTGTCCGCTTGATGTATCGGTGCCAGGAATGAGATATGAATACAATCTTTTAGACAATAAGGATACACATGCAGAATCCTCGTACTCTGCGATAGACTTCACTCTCACACCCCCGCCAATTCCTATGCTGTCTCGCAGAGATTGCCTATCCAGTGATTGGCATCTGGAAAAGTCGTTTGGCTCGTATTCTATCAGACAAGCGCCACCAGTTGGATATATGATTTTCTGCAGAGTGCCATATATTACTTTTGTGCTGTCTGGGTTGCGTTGCGAGTAAAAAATATCAGCCACGGAGTCATTTAATGCAGGTGGCAAAGTGTATCGCCGACCATTATAAACCCCCCAGTGGTCAACTTCCTGCGTGAGATAATCATGAGGAAGACGGTCGTATTGGTTGTATCTGAATTTGTATCTTTGGATTGTTGCACCGGCATGCCCAATGCCAAGCTCTTTTAGGTGCATGCGGCTGTTGTCGTCGTTATACTTGAACCTGAAGACGCTGACGTCCAATCTGGAATCGTATTGTTGATGGTCAATATAAATACTATTAAGCTGCTTTGTTCTGGTCAGTGCCAGGACATCCAACGGATGCTGACTCCAGTTCAGCGGGAGATATTGCGAATATTGACCTGTGAGATAGATCCAAGCTTTGTCCTTTCCTATATATCTTGGGCATCGATTATCCCGGAAACTAGAATAAAAAATACCAGCACTTCCACTTTCGTTATATAAGCTCGGATACATTTCTCGCATTGAAATTCGATTTTCACTGCTGTAGAAAGTGATTTTTTCCCCTGATCCGCTAATGATTTTGCCGAGATATGTCGGAGAGTTCAATTGGCCACTGTACATTCTCGTGGGATCTTGGATATTTTGGTAAGAACTATATCCAGAATTTTCACTAGCTAAATTTCCCATTTCGTCCCAACTTGTTGATTCCCCGAAGTGAGTCCATTGGCAAGTGAAAGGCCCTCTTTCGTATTGAAAGTTATAAAGTGTGTTGCTCAAACGGTCTTCTACTTTTGTCAAGTACCATGCCGATGCAAGCCAACTGTCAAGATACTCCAAATCACTCATGGATTCAAAGTGGGTGAAGTAATCAATGGCCGATGTGTTGTATCCAAAAGTATAGACATTCCCGTCTGTATCCCTTATTTTAAATCCATAGATGGTTTTAGGCTGGAGTTTATCTTCTCCGCCATTGTAAGGAAAGTTTGGAATAAATGGTCTCGCGTAGTTGTCGCTATTGGAGATGTCGAATATGATGTCCAAGTTGTCTTCTGATACGACTTTCCAATCGCCGTCATTCCCTAAAAAGAATTTTCCGGTCTTTCCCATGAAGTTAAAATAAAACATATCCGGCTCAGTATCATATTTGTGGTACTGAGCGTCATAGAGTAGTGTCGATGTATTTCCGTTGATATATCCCACAGGTCTATAATGACCCTCGAAATAATTATGAAACTCTCTTACATTAGCTTGTTTTGGATATATATACTCATCAGGATTACCGTTAATAACCCTTGTTATGACGCCTCCTGCAGAAAGTGTCCAATTTTCTCCAATCCAACCAGGTAGTGAGTTCATCATTACTCCTGATGAGCTATATTCGAGTTTAATGTCTAGCTTTACACCTCGCGTATTTAGACTGAATATTGGTACATTAATGTCCGCGGTACCATTGTAAAGAGATACTTTGATATCTCCATAACGACCTAACGAAGTGGCATTTGGTGTTGGGATGTTAATAGGTATACTTTGCTGGGCAATACAATTCCCCCAAAAAAGTGCAAAGAGAGTAAATATTGATAGTTTCTTATACATTTTAATGAAAAAATAGTGTGTTGTTATAAGATGCATTTCCTGTATTGATATAAAGTACATAGTTGCCCGATGGCAGTGAGGACGTGTTTATATTTGTGCTAAAGCAGCCAGATTCTGCGCTTCCAGCCTGTGATGCCCACACGCGTCCGCTGATGTCGCTCAGAATTACAGTTACAGCATTAGCGGCAGTTGTGCCACAACTGTCTCCGCTGACAGTTACACTTATTTCACCCTCTGTGACGTGAATGGAAACTCGGTCGGAGAGCGTCAATCCGTTGTCCCCGTTTCCACCATTCCTTTTGTTCTTAGCTTGCAGTGGTGCGTTCAGTGGAATTTCGATCTTTCCCAAAGCCATCTGTTGAGCATCGCGGCTGCAGAGGAATGTCGCATTTTCCTCCTGCACGGTGCGTCCTTCGGCACGGTAAATGCTCGACACATTCTCGGCAATCTCGTACCGACAGTCGGGCGCATACCATCTGTCGGTAACGACTGTGTGTCGCAACAAGTCGTTTTCATCTGTTATGGCACTCTCCATGGCATGGGCGCTGGTTTTCATCACCCCGTCGGTGACTTCGCGCACGAGAATTGCGTCATGTATAGTGTCGCCAGGAAGTACAAGTGTACCGACGGCCATTGTCTTTGTCATGTGCATCCCTTTGAATGCTACAGCATTGTTGCCGCAGTATCTTCCGCTGAAATAGCAGGGCGAGCATAGGCTGTCGCCGATAGCGGGGAAACCGCCATGAAGCACCAGCGGCGCAATAGAATCACGCATGCCGATCAGCGGAGACTCATGCGAGCGCCACAGCAGGCTGTCGCCATGAACCGTGAACGTGGATTGTGCACCGCGCTCGAAGCGCACCAGCACCGTGTCGCCCAGCGTCAGCCACCGCATGTCATGACTTTTCCCAGTCTCAATGGCTTGGCTAAAGTCCCATAAAGTGGTATCTGCAGCCATTTCGACAAACTCGTAATGCTGCTTGGTCACCATGTCTCCGCTGCGTGGCCAATGGAACGTCCCGTTTATCTCGGCTTTTGCAATAGAAGCAATGCCTACTAAAAGTGACAGGATTAAAGGTTTGATTAATTTCATCTTCGTGATAGTTTCTTGTCAGTTAAAAAGTTCCTACTTCTTAATACTACACTTGATTAGAAAGCAGGTGAATATTTTCAGGGTCATGCCTCTACAAAATTAGTGAAAATAGACTATTAATACAATAAGAAAAGTTAGATATAACGCGAGTTCAGGATAAGAGGCGTTTGAAAAAATGGTAAAAAAAGGAAATCGGCGACTATTTCAGTCGCCGATTTGTTTGGTGAATTTATTGATTTTTAGCAATTTAATGGTATGAATAAAACAATTACAAATCATGATCACCAAGAGTAAAGTTACTGAATTTTTTTGTATTGCCGATGATTTCTGCAAAGAATTTGATGCAGAGATGGTAAAATCGCGCTGACCACGTCCATGGTCGCCCGACACTATGTCGGCATCCGAATCGCGCCTTTTCAGTCCACGCTTATCCCGAGCTCACGTTACTAGCAAACCTAAACATAAAGCCACTATCTCCCTTTTTAGCATTTACACATCACTTTTCAAGACTTATTTTTGCAAAGAGTTCATTGAAAGAATATTAGAGGCTTTTAGCATGTTTAGTGTTTCAGGTGTTTCAGGTGTTTCAGGTGTTTCAGGTGTTTCAGGTGTTTCAGGTGTTTCAGG
>ERZ1026780.491-NODE-491-length-31506-cov-9.354043_pt1 | contig 31506 bp, 34 predicted proteins | sample MGYA00380126_ERZ1026780 | MGnify/ENA primary metagenome ERZ1026780 (study PRJEB33269, sample SAMEA4719762) | human gut metagenome | biome: human-associated habitat; feature: organic feature; material: feces | place: Cameroon | collected 2013-10 ... | reverse complement strand
ACGATGGATGAAGACGTCAAGACCGGTAAGAAAGGCATCACCCTTTCGATGGCTCACATCGGTTGGGAATTCTTCGTCATCTCGCCATTTGTTGGATATACGTTCTAGAACATATCCCTTTAGGAAAGGACGCGTCGCAAGGCGCGTCTTTTCTTTTTCTGGATTTAACGAATATCTAAAAATCTCACGCAAAACCCTTCTTTTTTTCGTTTTACTTCCTTGAAAGAAAAGGAAAACTCTTCTTATCGACGTTTTTCTCATTCTTTCTTCTTTTTGTCTTTTTGAGACATCTCGTTGATTCAACAATGTTTCTTTCCTATCCTAAAAGGAGTTCTATGGATAAATCCAAGGTCCTCACATTCCATTTCGATAGTCAAAAAGACAAGGAATACGGCAATTCTTTGAAATTCCACCACGTCTTTCATAGCTATAACGAATATCACAATCATGACTTCTTTGAATTTATAATTTGTTTCCAAGGCGCTTATAAGCATCTCGTCAATGGAAAGGCATATCCTTTAGGGAAGCTTGATTGCGCCTTGCTCTATCCTTCTGATAGCCATTCTCTAATCGAAGAGAAACCTGATTCCAGCCATTATTGCATCTCGATACGAAAATCGAGATTTGAGTCTTTGGCTCTTTCGACGGATTCCTTCTTTTTTAAGCGTTTCAAAGAAGGGGACTATCATCCTTTCTCCTTAAGCGAAGCGCGACTAAAGAAGATCGTTTTCTTTCTAAGCCTCATCAAAGAAAAAGAAGGAAACATCTATGAACAAGAACCACTTGTTTCCTATCTTCTTTTTAATCTCTTAGAACCTCTTTTTATTCAAAAGGAATCGGTCTCCATAAATAACCGACCACAATGGCTCAATGAACTCCTTATCGAGATGAATAAGCCCGATAACCTCCATTGGAATGTGGATGACGTGACCGAGAGAACAAACTATTCCAAAACCCATCTTTCTCGCATCTTTAAGCAATATATCGGCACTTCAATAGGCGAATATCTCCAAGAAGTGAAGCTTTCTAACGCTCGCGACATCCTCATCAATAGTGACATGTCCATCACTGAGCTTTGTGACATTATCGGCCATTCTTCTTTGTCGCACTTCTCGAGTGTCTTTAAGAAGCGTTATGGTTTAGCGCCAGGGAAATACAAAGAGAAATATCGGCGAAAAGAATAATGAAAAACGGGGAAGATTCCCCGTTCTTTTTCATTTGAACTAGGTTTTACAGCCTATTTTGCGATTTTTGCAGGGTGTTTCTTAAGGTAATCAAGAAGGAGATCCACTTTCGAGAAAGCAAGGCAAGTAAAGGCATCCGAAGCGCCATAGTAGATGGCAAGCTTCCCATCTTCGCCAGGAATGACACACGTTGGGAAAACAACATTCGGCGTAAAGCCACTTGTTTCATAGATTGCTTCCGGAGTCAAAACAAAGTTATCGCAGACATTGAGAACCTTAGTTGGATCTTCTTTATCAAGAAGCATAAGGCCAACGCTATAAACGAGGTTGTTGCAGTTATACATGACGCCATGGATGAGAACGAGCCAACCTTCATCCGTTTCGATTGGCGTTGGACCAGCTCCCACCTTGACACCGCACCACCAACCGAAGTTCGGTTTTAAAAGAAGGTGGTGATTGCCCCAATACTTCAAATCTTTGGAGTCGGAAATGAAGATGTTTCCAAATTGCGTTGCCGCATTGTCGCTAGGACGTGAAAGCATATAGTATTTCCCATTGATTTTGCGCGGGAATAAAGAGCCGTTACGAATGTTCGGGAGAAAGCCATAAGGGAGTTTGACGAAGGTTTTGAAGTCTTTGGTTTTAGCGATGGCGATAGTCACATCCGCCCATAAATCCGCCCAAATGACGTAATAGGTATCTTCGATTTTCACAACGCGTGGATCATACGACCAATAGGTATCGGGAACAGGGTTTCCTTCTTCGTCGATAAAATGGATTCTTTCTTCTTCGAGTTCGAAATGAAGGCCGTCTTTGCTACTTCCCACAAAGAGGGTTGGGACGCCGTTATACATTTCGCCGCGAAAGACGCCTTTGTATTCTTTCCCCGTCCACACGAAAGCGCTGTTATAGGCCCTCGCAATTGTCTTATTGGGGTTACGATCAATAACTGGATTCTTGGAATAGCGCCAAACGGGGAGAATTGCGTTTTTCGGGACTTCTTCCCAAGGGATATTTTTAACGATTTCGGTGTTCACCAGTTTAGCCATGTTTTTCTCCTTTATTTATTTTAAAAGCTTTCTAATTTCAAAGTTTCAAAGTTCGCATCTTCGACACACGTTATCTCGATAATGCGTTCTTCTCCTTTTTCGAGGTCGATATAGTTATCGCTATAAAGATATTTGTAATTGTCTAAGAAATGGATGAAGAGGGATTTCACGAAGGTTTCCCCTTTCACCTTAAGACGAGCGCGTCTCTTATCCAAAACCTCGAGTTTAAAGGAATATTTAGAATCAAAGGATATATTCGACCACATCGATGGGGAATAGATGGTTTTAACTTCTTTCTCGCCATCTTGATAGGACGCAAAGAGATATTCGTCAAAGGAAAATTTCTTCTTGTCTAAAGGAATGTCTAGAACGTCATTTAGAACATTCGTCACTTGCACTTCTTTCTCTTCTAGTAGCGTGCCATCCATTTTCTTTACGCCGAAGAGGATGGTTCCATTAAAGGGGGTATTCGTTTCGTTATCGAAGAAGAAATGAGTGAGACCATCATGATCTTCATAGAAACTTGCTAAATGAGGCGCAAAAGACTTACGAAGCGCGTAATAGGCTTCTTTGGGCTCTAAATAGTAGTCCACCAAAGACCAAGTGCCACTAGGCCAAATGTCATCGAACATCCAATTGAGGAAGGCGCCTGTGATAGAGCGATGGGCGCGAGTAAATTCGCTTTCGCATCGGAGGGCCTCACCATGGGCAAGCATCGCTTTTTTCACAAAGTCGGTAATGCCAGTCACTTTGCCATAAAGGTTTTCGGCGTAGAAGAGTTCGCGGTGTGGGAAATCCATTGGAATAACGCCATAAGGATTCTCCATGAAACGATCTTTCCACATTTCATCCATCGGCCAAATATGGTCTTTTTCAAAGATCTTACGTAGTGTTTCTTCGCTCGATGGACCCATGACGGCACATTCGCTTTCGAAAGGAACGATGATTTCAGAGACGTCTTTGCGATATCCCGCCATTCCTTTTACGAGAGCGAGTTCAAAGCTCGAATGATGAGTATCGCCACTCATCCAATCATTTCCAACGTCGGTATAGCTATGGGGCGATTGACGACGATAAGGTCTTGTATCATCAAGGTTATAGATGACCCCATAAAGGAGCGAGTTCACTAAGAAGTCGCCATGCGTGATGAGATTTCCATAGGTTCCCGTTTTCTCGTTGCCACCGCACCAATAGATAATCGAAGGGTGATTACGAAGCCGCTTCACTTGATATTCGACTTCGTCTAAAAGGTTATCTACAAAGTCCTTATCGTCTTCGGGGATATCGGCGCAAGCAAGACAAACGTCTTGCCAAACAAGAATGCCGTATTTGTCGCAATAATCGTAGAAGAAATCCTTTTCGTAACTGCCCCCACCCCACACACGAAGAATATTGACGTTCATATCTTTCGCTAGGGAAAGAAGCCTTTCGTATTTGCTTTCTTCCATAACGCCTGTAAAGCATTCTGGTGGAACCCAATTGCTCCCTTTTAAGAAAATCTTTTTGCCATTGATAAGGAAGTCAAAGCCCAAAGCGCCATTTTCTTTGGCCTCTTCAAGCAAAGCGACTTTACGGAAAGCAAACGTTCCTCTTTTTTCGTCCATCTTCTTATCGCCGCGATAGAGCTCGACGATGTAGTTATAAAGAGGTTGAGCCCCATAGCCTTGTGGCCACCATTTTTCGAAATTTTCAAAATTCTTTGCAAAAAAGGTCTTTTTTCCCATCGAAGGGACTTCATAGACGTCATACTCTTCAGAATTGGGAGTCTTCGAAAGTTTAATAACAAAACGGTCATTATCCTTGGGCGTCTCTTTCTTTAAGACCTTTCCAAAAGGATCTACAACATCCTTTGTGGTGTAATTATTTTCGATAAAGAGAGCAAAATGCCCTTCGTCATCGCTCTTATAGGAGACATCCGCGATGCGGTATTTCTCGACATTCTCAAGATAGACTTTTCCAGTAATGCCATAGGCGCAAATTTTTGGTGCCCAATCCCAGCCGAAATGACATTGGGGTTTTCTTAAAAAGATGCGTGGCTTATTGAAGGTCACAAAGTAACCGTCGGTATCGATTTTATCGGCTGCGTTCAAGGTGCTATGCATCTGAACTTCAAGGGTGTTGCCTTTTTCTTTCACAATATTCGAAACATCGAAGCGATATTCTTTAAAAGCGTTCTTCGTTTTTCCTAAGAAATTGCCATTAAGATAGATATCGGCAAAAAGGTCGATGCTTTCAAAAACAAGGATATGCGATGGTTTTTGAAGTTCTTCTTTCGAAAGATCAAAAGTCGTCACGTAGCTAAAATCTTCTCTGCCCACCCACTCCGCTTCTTTGTAGTTCTCAAGGATATAAGGATCTTTGATAAGACCTGCACGAAAGAAATCAATCGTAATATCCCCAGGGACATTCGCCTTGATTGACTTATCCTTCCCTTTTAAATGCCATAAAGACAACATTTTTCGATCTTCCATTCATTTACCTCGTTAGTGGCCGTGACTAAAACAATTTTATTAGGGAGCGAAAGAAAACTCGTATTGCACAAAACTTTAAAATTGCTTTTTAATGCCATTAGAAGAAAAGAGAAATAATGGAAGACGAAAAGAATGAGAAAATGAGTCGAAAGAAAGGCGAAAAGAACGATGAAGGCGAATTACAAATTAAATGGCATTGATTTTATCGAACATGATGGCGGAACCCTTATGGGAATCCACCAAGGAGGAGTCGACTGCTATTATCCTTGGAAGAAACCAACAATTCCTAGCTCTATCCAATATGTGCTTATGGATTTAGACGGCACGAGCGTCAAAAGCGAGGAATTCTGGGTTTATATCATTGAGAAAACAACTGCCACCATGCTTGGCAACTCTTCTTTTAGGCTTCAAAAAAGCGATGCGCCTTTCGTACAAGGGTTTACTACAGCGGAACATTTAAGCTATACCAAAAAGAAATATGGATATTCTCAAAGCGTAAACGACGCCTTAACGGTCTATCACAAAATCGCTCGGGAAGAGCTTTTAAAGGCGGAACAAGGATTTGGTAAGGCAGATGCCTTTACGCCACGCGAAGGGTTAAAGGACTTTTTGCTCTTCTTGAAAGAGAAAGGAATCAAGATTGGCTTAGCCACTTCAGGTCTTGATTACAAGGCGATGCCAGAAATCATAGCGGCCTTTAAAGCCTTGGACTTAGGCGATCCTAAGGATTTCTATGACGCTATTATCACGGGTGGAAGACGAAAAGAAAAAGGAACGTATGGAACAATGGGAGAGCTTGTCGCAAAGCCTCACCCCTGGATTTATAAAGAACTTGGCGAAGGACTTGGTATCAAAGACGAAAAAGAAGCCGTTGTTATCGAAGATAGCTCGGCTGGTGTTATTTCGGGAAAACTCGCTGGTTATCCCGTTATTGGCTTTACGGACGGGAACATCCTCGAAAGCGGCCTTGTCATCGATTGCTATAAAACCGTTTCAAACTTCGAAGAGCTTAAGAAACTTCTTTAGTCCCTTTTCGAAAGAACCATCTCTTCGGCGTACTGGAGTTGTTTTTGCGTCACTTTGTCGCCAGAGATGAGATACGCCACTTGCTCAATCTTCTCTTTTAAGGAGAGTTCTTTCATATGGGCGAAAGTCCTATCGCCTTTCACTTCCTTCGAAATAAGGACATGATGGTCGCTTAAAGAAGCCACTTGAGGCATATGGGTAATGGCAATCACTTGAGTATTCAAAGATATCTTATGAATCTCGCGAGCAACCGCACTCGCGGTCACGCCACTCATCCCGGTATCAATCTCATCAAAGACCACCGTTGGGACGTCATTGGCTTTAATGAAAAGCGCTTTAAATGCGAGCATCACGCGGCTTGCTTCGCCACCCGATAGGATTTTCGAAAGGCTCTTAAGTCCTTCTCCGACATTCGTTTCGATAAGGAAATCGATGGAATCAATACCATTCTCATAGAAAGAGCTATCATCATTCGAGGAAGGTTTTGCAAAGGAGATTTGAAATTTCGTTTTTAAAAGCAAGCTCGAAAGAGTTGCTTCAAGCTCTTTTTCGATCTTCTTTGCGGTCTTTCGGCGAAGCAAAGAGAGGTCCAGCCCCTTTTGATAGGTTTCTTCTCTTTTGGCGTTTACTTCGTTTTCTTTCTCTTTGATTTCGGAAAGAAGGTCGCTCTTGCTACCAACAAGAGAAGCAAGTTCGTCACGATAACGAATGAGCCCTGGGAGATCTTTCTTGTATTTTCGTTTTAGCGATTCCAAGTCGCTTGACCTTTGCTCCAGCTCATCAAGGCAAGATGGGTCATAATCAAGATCGCTAAATTTCTTTTTGATATGGGAAAGCAAATCTTCCATCTCGTAGTAGCGATCATCGATCGCCTTCTGGTCCTCTTCAAATTGGCTTTGAAAGGAAGAAAGTTTTTCGAGGGTTTTATTGAGATTATAAAAATCTTCTAGAAAGGAACCATTCATGATTTCTTTGGCTTCTTCTTCGAGAGAATAGATCTTATCGTAATTCTTTAAGAGGGAAAGCTCCGTTTCGATTTCTTCTTCCTCTCCCTCTTTAAGGTTCATCGCCTTAAGCTCTTTGTATTGGTATTCATAAAAATCGCGGTTCTCTTCGATTTTCTTTTGCTTATCAACAAGCGAAAGAAGTTCGTCTTTCGCTTTCTTATAAGCTTCAAAAGAGAGGCGATAGCTCTCTTTATAAGAATCAATGAGTTCGCGATGAAAACCATCGACGATAGAAAGGTAGTTTTCAGGGTTAAGAATCTTGGCAAAATCGAATTGGCTATGGATATCACACAAATAAGGCCCAACCTTTTGAAGGTCATTTAAGGAGACAATCGTTCCATTGATTCGAACGATGTTTTTCGTCTTGGAGATTGTTCTTTCGATAATAACGTCTTCTTCCTCTTGGACGCCAAGTCTCTTTAGTAGCGCGGATAGCTTCGGTTTACGGACGTTAAAAACACCTTGCACGACCGCTTTATCTTCGCCTTGACGAATGAGCTCGCTCGAAGCACGATCCCCTAAGAGCAAGGAGAGGGAATCAATCACCAAGCTTTTCCCAGCTCCTGTCTCCCCCGTAAGCACAGTAAAGCCATCTTGAAAGGAAATATCGATATTCTCGATGATGGCGAAATTCGAAATGACAAGTCTTTTGAGCATATCTTATATTAACCCGAAAGAAGGAAAGGCAGGGATAGGCGAAATAAAAGATTAATAACGTTCGGACATGGAGGCAAAACGTTTTTCGTCTTCTTCGCTTATTGTATATTTCTTATCGGTTCCAAAGATTTTAGCGATGTTGCTGCAATGGGAAGCGACACGTTCGTAGCAATTCACAATATCGACATAAATAAGCTCCACAAAACGGGTGCTAATCGTTCCTTGAGCGCTGGTTTCATCTTCGAAATGCTTATCGACGATCCCATCAAGGCTTTCTAAGAAAGAGCGGCGGGTTTGAATGACCTTGATGCCAAGAGCTTTTTCGCCCTTATCGTATACTTCAATCGTTTCGCTTATAAACTCGATGACTTCATCGGTAATCCTAATGAAGAACGCTTTTTCCTCTGGCGTCAATTCGTCTTTCTTCTCATGAATCTCGGAATAGAAGTTAATGATATTCTCACCATAATCGCCAATACGTTCGATATCCTTGCTCGCTTTAAGGATGCTTAAAAGGAGAGCGATATCACCTTGCGAGAGGTTACTCTTATCGCAGCTTGAGAGGTATTGGTTCAATTGACGATCGATCATGTCGATGTTCGATTCGATATTATGAATGAATTCCGCATCTTCATCTTTGAAGGAAACAAGATATTCCTTGATGGTTTCGAACATCAGTTTGGCGTAAGAGAACATCACAAGCGTTCTCTTTTTGGCTAAGGCAAGACCTTCGGTTGGGAAGTCTTTCATAAGGCCATAATCAAGCGGTTCGATAGGTTCTAAAGCCTTCTTGCCTTCGGGGGTTGGGATAATCTTGTTGATAAGCTTTGTTACGGGCTTTAAAAGCAAGAAGAAGATAAGGCCCGTAGAAAGGTTAAAGACAAGGTGACAAAGAGCGATTTGAATCATTGGCGAAAGATACCAATGGATCGAACCATCCGGTTGAATAGCGCCCCAATTTGAAACGTTGCTAAGCCAATCTTTGCATAGATAAAGGATACCCATAAAAAGAAAAGCACCAGTGGTATTGAATAAGATATGGAAGAGAGCGACCTTCTTACTTTCCTTGCTTCCGCCAAAGGAAGCGAATAAAGCGGTCGAAGTCGTACCGATATTCGAACCAAAAACGACGGGCAAGATACCAAAGAGAGTAATGGCGCTTCCAGCGCTTACCGCATAAAGGCCTTGAACAACGCCGACGACTGCGCTTGAGGACTGCAGACAAACCGTTGCTACAATACCAATCAGTAAGCCTAGCCAAGGATAAGCGTTAAGAACTTCAAACAACGAGATAAACCAAGGCTCTTTGGCGATGGAAGAAAGGGTGATATCCATAATCCATAAGCCTAAAAACAAAGCGCCCAAGGAAAAACAAAGCTCTCCGATGTCGCTCCACTTCTTTTTGGTGGCAAAAAGCAAAATCACAGAGCCGACAAAAAGGATTAAAGGGAAATATTCCATCAAAGGAATAGAGACGATAAAAGCAGTAATTGTCGTACCGACGTTAGCGCCGATAATGACAGCACTCGCTTGTTCGAAGGTCATAACGCCCGCTCGAACAAGGCCGATCGTCAATGCGCTCGTACCGCCACTCGATTGAATGATCGCGGTAAAGCCAGCCCCGACCAAGAATCCCATGAAAGGGTTGCTGCTGAGTTTATTGATAACGCTCGAAAGCTTCGTCGAAGCCATTCTCTTGAGCGTCTTCGAGAGATTGGTGATGCCATAAAGGAAGAGGCCAAGGCCCCCGAGCGTCAGCGTCCAAAAAGCGACTTCGTTCCAGGAAAACATTTTTTATCGTTCTTCATTATCGCAATAATTTCTAAGAAGCTCTAGCGCTCATTCGTGAAAGCGCTTCATAATTTGGGCATTTTTTCGTCAAAGAAAATCACAATGATTTACAGTTTCCTTTCGCGAAAAACGATACTCAAACGAAAAAAGACCTCCGTTATGAGGTCCTTTTTGAGATTTTTCGATTTTTAGAAGAGTCCCACTGGATTATCGAAATAGCTATCTAAAGCGCCATCACCGAAATCTTCGATATTTTCTTCTAACATCTTCTTGGGCTCTTCTTTTTCGTCAAGAGCCTTTTCTTCGACTTTCGAATTCAAAATCATCGCGTTTACCTCCTATCTGCTTGAACCACCTCTTTTGAAGTGGGTTCGTTAGTCTAATAGCAAAAGGTAAAACGTCAATGGATTCTTCTCTTGAAAGCGGTTTCACTCCTTTTCGTAGACCCACTTCATCCAAGGGAAGTTCGGCCAAGTATTTTCCGTAAGGCGGGCGAATTCTTCCGTCACCAAAAGAAGTTTCCCCACCACCGGCTTTGCGGGATAAAGATCAAAATACTCGTTTTTATCATAAAGAGCGATATAAGTCATATCGGTAGGCATGCCATAAGTAGGAAGAGTCTTATAGCTGATATCGAAAGAGAAGGGCTTGTTATCTCTTGTTCCAATGTAGTGTACGCCATTTTTATCGACGCGAAGTCTTCCAGCACCAACGATTTCGCTCGTCTTTTTGTCTTTGAGATAACGGTATTTTGGCAAAGCTCCGAGCTTGACATCGCATTCAAAGACATAATCAGGATTCTTCGAGAGTTCTCGATAGACTTCTTTTCTTTCTTCGTCAAACCAACGGGTCGGTGTTGAAGGAATCACATCATCCTCATGAAGTTTGCGGAAAGCGTAGGTATCATCCATTGTGGCGCCATTTCCACAATGCTTACAAACAATTTTGTCACCCCCGCTTTCCATCTCAAATTCATGGCCGCATTTGGGACAGCGATAAAGGAGGTCGCTTAAATGCTCGCAAATGCGCCCATTGGTTTCATAAGAAACTTTCTCTTTGAGGTTCCATTCGTAATCGTCTTGCCAAAGAGCTTCGTTAATCTTTTCATCAATCTCCCTATCGGAAAGCTTTTGGAGGTCTTCTTTGGTAAATAGACGCACCATCTTGGCATTAATTCTGCCTTTTCTTTCGTCGAGGCACACTTTGGTGTTAGTCAGGAAAGCGCCTTCTGTCTTTACCATATAGACAGGGACGCCATAATGCTTAAAGAGCTTCCCGGTCGAGGGCACGATCGGTTGGTTATGCCCACTAATCGAGGACATGCCTTCTGGCGAAAAGCAAACGACACCGCCCTGTTTAATGATGCTATCGATGCCTCGCATGGCAGGGAGGTCGATCGTGAAATTCTTTTTTGGAATGGCGTTTGCAATCTTTAAAATAAGATGCAAATGGGAACGGAAGAATTCGTTATAGCCGACCACGAAATTGAGTCTTCTAGGATACGCCGCTCGGACCGTCCAAACGTAATCGATACGGGATTGGTGATTGAAAATAAGAAAACAAGGTCCTTTTTCCTTATTGATATCATCCACGATTTCATAGTGAACGTTATACTTCGGCTCGAGCATCTTGCCGATAACGAACTTGCTCAAAACGTTATAAAGCAAACGATTGGGGACCTTATATTTACGTTTCGAGAGTTTCTCTTGCAAAGTTTTCTTTTGACTCATGAAGTGGCCCTCTCATCGATAAAGATACTCTAAAACGAACGATTATCCCATCAATATCAAGCTTTTGGACTGCAAAAGAAGGATAATAGGGATTGCGAGGAGCGATTATGAAAGTAAGGAGAAAACAAGCCAATTCCAAAGATTGCATCATTTGTGGCATCGATAATCCATACGGAGTCCACGCCTCTTTCTACGAAATGGAAGACGATAGTCTTATCGCGACCTTTTCTTTTTCTTCAAAACATCAGTCTTATCCCGAAAGAACCCATGGTGGCATGATATCGGCAATCATCGATGAATCCATCGGAAGAGCCGTTTGGATTTCGGACCCTAAAATTTTCGGCTGCACTCTTAAGCTCAACATAGAATTCCATAAAGCCGTTCCTTATGACACGCCTCTTTATTGCGTGGCCAAAATCGATAAAAAGAACGCTATAAGCTTCCATGGGGTGGCAGAAATCAAAAATGAAGAAGGCACGATGCTTGCAAGGGGGGACGCCCTCTACATGAAATTAAGACTCGATCAAATTGCCCCCGAACACGCCAAGGAAGGCTTGCTCCACTACGAAGATTTTGACGTCGAAGTGCCTGATGGCATTACCGAAATTAATATTCCGAGCAAATAAGAAAGCATCGAAAAATTCTTTTTGCTTTTTGGTGAAAAACGATACGTAAACAAGGCGTTTTCGTCCAAAACGTTGGAAACAAAAAGAACCATGAACTTCGTTCTTGCTTGCCCTTCTTTCAAGTTGTATATTATATGAGCGTTTCCGCAAGGGGCGTTTAATGTGGGCCTTTAGCTCAGCTGGTTAGAGCGTGCGCTTGATAAGCGCAAGGTCGATGGTTCAAGCCCATTAAGGCCCACCACATTAAATTTATACCCCGCCTATTCGCGGGGCATTTTATTCCAAAGGGTGTTTGGCTCAGAGGGAGAGCGCTTCCTTCACACGGAAGAGGTCATTGGTTCGATCCCAATAACACCCACCACTTGTCTATCAGCCACCCGAGCATTCCGAAAGGGTGGTTTTTATTTGCCTTCTAGTCGTTACGCGCACCCTCTAGATCGTTATGGACGCTAAATGAGAAAGGTGAAAAAACATTAGTAAACATCGACGTTTATTTTATAAATCAGCCACGAAACGATTTTTTGCTGTTAATGGCTTTTTTCTTTATCGTTAAGAATTTTGGTAAAAAGTAGCCTTTATCGCCTATAAATTTGATTTTCAATACAAGAATAGTCATAATTTAGAAGTAATGAGGAAGCCATTAAGAAAGTTTTTATGCTTTTATGGCTAGAAAATAAATGATTGGAAGACAGAAAGAATCTCAGGAATTAGAAAAGCTATACCATTCTAAACAAGCTGAACTCGTAGCCATCTACGGTCGTCGAAGAGTTGGAAAAACTTATTTGGTTAATCAGCTTTTTGGCGATATGTTTTGTTTTAAACATGCGGGTTTAGCGCCAGATGGAACGAATCCGAAAAAAGAATTAAAGAAGCAATTGAATCAATTCTATTTGAGTTTACTTTTTTATGGCTATAAACCTGGCCAGGCTCCAAAAGACTGGTATGAAGCCTTCTTTATGCTTCGAAAGCTCATCGCCGAAAAGAACGATGGTTCGAGGATGATTGTATTCATTGATGAATTGCCATGGATGGATACGAAGGGTTCTGATTTCATCAAAGCGTTTGAAGGTTTTTGGAACTCTTTCGGTTGCGCTCAAAACAACTTGATGATGATCATCTGCGGAAGTGCAACGTCTTGGATGGAAAATAATTTCATCAATAACCACGGCGGCCTCTATGGACGGGTCACCTATGAAATGAAGCTGGCGCCTTTCAATTTGTTAGAGTGTGAGGAGCTCTTGAAAGAAAAAGGGATTCTTCTTTCTCGTTATGAAATCGCCCTTTCCTATATGGTTTTCGGAGGTATCCCATACTATCTAAATTATCTAAGCGAAGGTTGCTCGTTATCGCAAAATATGGACCATCTCTTTTTAAAAAAGGATGCCAAATTGAGGTTTGAGTTCGATCGCCTTTTTGAATCTACTTTCACCTATAGTGAAAAAGCAAAAGCCATCGTGAAATTGCTTTTTACCAATCGTTTGGGGTTCACCAAGAAAGAGATTTCTCAAAAAACAAAAATTCCAGAAGGCGGTACTTTGACAAAATATCTTAATGGGCTTATAGCGAGCGATTTCATTACCAAATACGTCCCCTTTGGCTATTCCAAGAAAGAATGCTATTACAAACTCATTGATCCTTTTTGCCTTTTTTACCTCCATTTCTTTAAGAATGAAGTGACTAATGAGGACTTCTTTAGCCAAAACATCTCCAATTATAAAATGAATATATGGCCAGGCTTTGCCTTCGAGAATGTCTGTTTCAACCACATTGGGCAAATAAAGTTCGCACTTGGAATATCCGGAGTGAGCACAGAGTCGTACGCCTATTGTTCAAAAGAAGACGGCATCCAAATTGATATGCTCCTTTCTCGCAAAGACAACGTGATAAATCTTTGTGAAATGAAGTTCTATAGCGATCTCTTTAAAGTCGACAAAGAAGATTACTTAAAGATAAATAGAAGAAAAAATGTCATTGCGGAAAAAGTTTCGAAGAAAACGAACATTCGGAACACTTTGATTACGACTTATGGACTTTTCAAAAACGAATATTCCAACGTTTTTACAAACGTCATAACGTTAGATGATTTGTTCCGATTTTAGCGATAGCTAGACTAAAAATCCCTATCTATTAACGTTTCAAAAAGAACTTCTTTCCCTTGGTCGGTTTGCCATTGTCATCAACAAGGTTACCATTCTTAAGCTTTTTAAGGGCAACACTCACAGTAGAAACGCTAGTTCCCAAAGTTTTAGCAATCGATGTGGCGTCGCTTTGTCCGTTTTGAGCCAAAATAGAAATGATTTTTTTATCAATCTCGTCTACCGTTTTTAAAAGCTCCAAACGTGGAAGCAAATAGGTCAAAGTGGTTTTGGATGGAAAGGCGTCATCTTCCCAAATCGGTGATGGATAACCTAGTTTTTTTAGTTTTAAAACGATATTTGAGATACCTGTACCGGCTTTATCGCCAATTTTCACCAAATACAGCAAATTCATAACCCCCTCATTGCGAGGATCGCTATCTCCACCCGTAAGCATTTGCTTTAAGGGGAGACGAAGACGCCCTGCATTCCGAAAGACAATTCGATCGCCTCGAAGTCCGAGAAGCATGGGTCCCTGTCCGTCAGGATCGATGGGAATATCTCGCAAAACTTTTTGTATCCAAGGGTTTCTTCAAGCGCATTGAACACCTCGACCACCTTCGACGAGTTCTTCTTTTCTATCGCGAACAGGAGAACGAAGTGCATTTGCGGGAGGATCGGCACTAGAATAGATTCGCTATCCGACCTTATCGATCCGAGGAAATCCATCTGCACGGTGATTTCGTTTATGTGGGTCTTCATGCAGGAAAGAGAGTCCAAATAGGTACGGTTGCCCCTGTCGATTTTGTTGTTGGGGTAGTCGTACTCTTTTGTTTTCCTTTTCCTTTTTTGTACGTGACGGCATAAGGCAGGTCCATCTTGGAGACCGGTATCCTCTTTTCGCTTATGTAGCGGTGCACGGTGGGCAAGGATATGTCTATCCCGCTTGCCTTGATCGAGGCATAGACCGATTTTTTGCCGCCAACCCTTCCTTTATCGTTAGGATCAGATGCTCATATTCTTCCTTGGCAAGGTTGATGCCTTTCCTGGAATTGTGAAGCTTGGCCTCGTATTTCCTTTGGGCGAGGATTGGGTCGTATTTCGGCTGCGCGAAGCAGCAATCCGTGTACTTGTGCTTGCAGGCGCCGCATACGTACGGCCACTTGTCGAGCTTCTTGCAAAGGACCTTGCCTTGCCCTTTTGACGCGTCCCTCGAAATGACGCGGTTCCTTTTTATCTCCTTGGCGATCGTCGTCGGGTCGCACCCTACGGCCTCGGCTATCTCGCAGCATTTGCTTCCGTGTGCGAGCATGGAATCGATCTTCTTCCTGTCTTCTTCTTTCAAATGTGGCATGGTAAACCTCCTTTTCGGCCAACAGGATAGGAAAATTATACTATTCTCAGACCAAAGGCAGGATTTCGAGGAAAACCGGAAGTTAGTTTAAGAATTCACATCAAAAATGGTCCTAGCCAAGAATTTATTGCGTTTTCACTAGGAAAAAGGCAATATTATGGGGCTGCCGCCTTAGCTCAGCTGGTAGAGCAACCGCCTTGTAAGCGGTAGGTCTTCGGTCCGAATCCGGAAGGCGGCACCAACTCTAAATTTGCTTTGTCTTCTTAACTATATACACCGATTCGATTCTCGAACTTTTTGCTCACTAAATATTGGGTTTTCGTTGAAAACCCTTTTTAAAATTTTGACGTTCAAAGAAAGAATTCGAAATAAAACAAGCCGTATCAATTTATTAGCACACTACCACAACTTGCTTAACATTTCTTTCACGCCATCTTCCACTCTCTCATCAGGGTCGTCGCTTAACGCTAAAGCTAAAGAAAGCTCATCGACCGCAACCCCAGAAGACAATTTCCTTGGATCATAACGCCAGAGCTCTATCGCGACTTGGTTATTTGAATCTTCTAAGCGATGACTCATCCTCCCCTTATATTTATATAGGGAGTTTGTTGCAAAATGTTTCACTTTGGGGGGATTTAACATCAATATTTCGATAATGCGGAATATCCACTTTCTAAAAGATCGGAATCCACAAGTTCTTTAGGAATATAAACGACGCATTTAATTGGATTTGGAAGCAGCTCTTTTGCTTTTTGAAATACTGCTTCACGAGTTTCCTTAGAGAATAAAACTTTTTGTAGACCTATTCTCTTAGACTGAAGAAATCCTACCTCAACGAGCTGCTTGGAAGCCCTTGAAAGAGAAGTCGCCGTCAATCCCAAATCCTTTACCGCTTGACTCATCAATAACTTATCCGCGCCTTTATAGATGAAATATAGCAAGAGCATTTCCGCCGATGGAAGAATCTCGTTTACCATTTGTTTTTCCGCGGAGCACATTTCTTGTAAATAAAGAGCCATAAAAGGCAAATAAATTTGTTTCCCTTCGACAATAAAAGGAATTCTTTCCCGAAGTAAATATTGCTTTTGCCGATAAGAAAGTTCCTTTAAAACCAAAACGACAGGAACTTTCTCAACTTTCTCTATAGAGACAATATGTCTTTTTAAAGCGTCGATTTCTTCAAGTTCTTTTTTGGGATAAATAAAAATGGCAGTTTCCCCACTTAACGAAGCTTTCTCGATGGAATATCTTGCAACGATAAAATTGGGAAGATACGAAAAGTCCCATTTCTTATACAATGTTTTAATTCCAAGAATTCTATCGATATATTCATATATTTTACAACTCTTAACTTTATTTTTGTCTTATAACTCTTTTTATGTTGTATTACATATTTAAAGTTATATAAAGAATTAATCCGCTCTGCTTTTATCTTTTGCAACCCTCGTTTCATCGAGCCAACTCAAAGTTTAAAGAGTCTTTTAAGGGAGAAGAACGCAAAAGAAAACCCCGGGAGACAACGTCCCCGGGGTTTGATTGATAAGATTCGAGTAGCGAATTAACGCTTGCTGAATTGTGGTGCGCGACGAGCCGCTTTAAGACCGTATTTCTTACGTTCCTTGACGCGAGCATTACGGGTAAGCATGCCAGCGACTTTGAGGGTCTTACGATCAACACCCGCTAAGAGAAGAGCGCGGCTTAAGCCAAGACGGATAGCCTCAGCTTGGCCAGTGAATCCACCACCCATAACTTCGGCCGCAACATCAAACTTCTCTTCGTTACCGGTTAAGGTAAGAGGTTGTTTGAGGTTTTGGACGAGAGTGGCATATGGCATATACTTCTCAACGGCGATGTCGTTGACAGTGATCTTGCCAGTTCCGGCAGTGACATAAACACGGGCAACCGACTTTTTGCGGCGGCCAGTTCCATAATATTTCGTTTCGTTAGCCATGGCTTCTCTCCTTATTTAATCTCAAGAGCAACAGGTTGTTGAGCTTGTTGCTTGTGGTTCTCATCGGCATAGACGAAGCACTTCTTCATCATCGCTCTGCCTAAACGGGTGTGTGGGATCATGCCACGGACAGCACGTTCGACGAGTTCCACTGGATATTCGCGTTTCATAACGCCAGCGCTACGGGTGCGAAGACCGCCATTGTAGCCGGAGACGTTGTAATAGTTCTTCTTGTGTTCTCCACCTTCTTTGCCAGAGAGTTTCACTTTGGCAGCATTGATGATGATGACATAGTCACCAAGATCCGCATTGGGGGTGTAATTTGGCTTATCTTTGCCCATAAGGACGGTAGCCACTTGGGTCGCAAGGCGGCCAAGGGTCTTTCCAGAGGCATCGACAATGTACCATTTGCGAGTGATGTTATTGGCATTCGCAATTGTGGTTTGACGTTGCATATTGTTTTCCTCTACTTTCTTTTTTGCTTTTTAGTGCCGCTCTATTATCGTGAAGAGAAAGAAAAGAAGCAAGAAGATTTTGGCAAATTGTAAAGATATTTCAAATTTTATCGATGTTTTCTATTTTATTTAGCGATATTTGAAGCGTTTTCCTTTGTCGAAAGAAGCTTTTCGAAGTATGGAAATAAGAAAGAAAAGACCAAATCGTAAAGCGCTAGTCCAAGAAGATAACCCATGGTGACGTCGCTAGCAAAGTGGGCGCCGACAAGGATGCGAGAAAAAGCAACCAAAACGGCCCATAAATAAGGAATAAGATGAAGCCAAATGGAATCCTTTAAGTCGAAACGACGAAGAAGGAAAGGGACAAGAACAAAGGTGCCGACCGCATTCATCGTGTGACCGCTTGGAAAGGAAGCGTAGATGCTTTTAAAAGGCCAATTTGGTTTGGCCTCCCAAACGCTTCGAAAACCCCCCGCTGGATCATCTGTCGTCACGAGATAGCGCCAACGGGGGCGTTGCCAAAGGGTTTTTAGCCCCGTCATCGTAACCCAAATGAGTGCATAAAGTAGCACCACACATAACGCATAACTAATGGCTTCCTTTTTGTCTTGGACACGAAGGGTATAGACGATAGCCACTGCACTTAAAAGATAAATAAATAATATAAGGAAAAAGGCCCAATAGAGTTTGCCCCAGCCAAGATCCTTGGCATAAGCAAAGAATTGCCCACCCGCATAGCCGGCAAAGAAGATGGCCAAAATAGCAGACAAAGAGCCAAAAAGGATGTTTTTCCAAAGAAGCGTCTTATCGCGAAAGCGAAAAAGGATGACCGAAGCGAGGACCGCAAAGAATTGGAATGGTTGTTCTCCTAAAAACTCAAAAATACGTCCAAAAACGTCGTGCGGATTATATAAAGATTGATTGATAGGCAAATCAAAGAAAGAAACGGTGATAAAAATAGCAATCAAGAGAGGATAAACAATGAGCCTCTCTTTGTTTGTAAGAGCCTTGTACTTCATAAGAGCATATTACACCGAGAAAGACGAAAGACAATCAAACAAACTATGTTGTTATTTTTAGAAAGCAAAAATACAAAGAACAAAAAATAAAGGGATTTATAGCCATTCCTAGACAAAAAGATGCCTCTTAAAGGCATTTATCAATAACGCTAAGAAGATTTGAAGAATGGCGTTCGGATAAGGCATTATCATTCCTTAAATTCGCTTTTTCGCTTATTTCTTTGAAGCGACGAAGATATTTCTCCGAAAGTGCTCCTTTTTCGTTCTTTTTGACTCTTTTCCTCCAAAAAACATCTTCGATATCGAGATTCATCCAAACCAATTCGAAGTCGTTTTCCTTGCAATACCCCAATATTTTTTGATTTTGCAAGTCATCGTTCTCATCGACATCGGTTATGACAATAACGCTCGTTGGACCTTTATATCTTTCCTTAAAAGAGGCGACTTTTTTCTCTTGCTGCGTTAACTTGCTTTTGCATCCGGCATATATCGGAGAAGGCTTAAAAGAACGCTCTCCATAAAATGCATCAAGACATTTCTTAATATAGATATAATCCGTTCTGGCGGAGGCATTCGTTTCGAGGATGAGTATGAGTTGCTTCACTCCCTCCCCTCCTTTTCGTCAGCAAAAAAAATAGGCAAGAAATCAAAGTCTTCGATATTCATAGGGGAGTGTTCAATAAAGCCTTGTTTGTATTCATTGATTGGCGAACGATTCCCGAAAGGAACCCAGTCGTCGGTTTCACAATCTTCGCCCAAAAAAGTAATAGCCTTCCCTTGCTTCTTTAAAGAAGACATGACTGAAAGATCATGACTCGTAAAGCAAAGTTGTCCTTTACCATACTTTTGGAAGAATTCGATGAGCTTTTGGAAATAGACGGAATTGATGTTGGCATCCATTTCATCGATAAAAACGATTTCGCCATGAGCACAAGCGTTTAAGGCGTCAAACATATTGACGAGATGTTTTATGCCCGAAGATTCGAATTCAAAATCGATGCGATAATCTTTATATACAAAGATCTTGTTCACCTGGTAAAAATCGCCCTTTTCCTTCTTTTCAACATCGATTGATTGAAGGTTTGGTTTAAATAATTTGATAAAATCCGCCGCCCTCGCAATTTTTTTTTGATAGTTCTCAATTTTGTCCTTCCTCACGATTTCGGAGTTGAGGAAAGGATCTTGGAGGTTGAAGGACTTTAAAAAATCGAGCTGAGATTGCATTTTTGCTAAAGCGTCTTGCACACTAACGAAATAGGAATCGTGTTTATCTTCGGCCCTTAGGAAAACGTTTATGTTAAAAACCGCTAGGAGCGAATTCAAAAGCGGCATGGCGAAATCATCATCGATCTTTTCGATCAGTTCCTTCTTGTTTTTCTCTTTTGAAAAGGACAAAAACGTTCTCAAAAAACCCAATAAAAAAGAGCCCGAAAGATATCTTTTCTTTTTAAATTCTTGGAATGCCACATTCTCTTTTCGGTCGTATTTCGGAGAAATGTTCATCACGCCTTCATTTGCCTTTGCAAGCACTTCCCAATTTTCTTCAAGGGTCCTCCCCTTACAAACTTCAACTGTCTCATTTTTGAGAACATAGCCATTCTCTAAAGAGTCGTATTGAAGAGAAATGTGGTGTTTGATAATTCTTTTCTCGACTTCGAAAACGGCATCAAAAGAAAAGGCTTGAGTCTTTTTGTTGATGAGTTTCTGAAGCTTGGAAGTGACAACGTCTTGGAGTAAATAACGGTCATTAAGAACGATCCTTTTGTAGAGCAAAATAGACGTCATAAGCGCCGTTTTCCCAGATCCGTTATAGCCAAAAACGCCTTTCACGTTGGTAAATTTTTTAACGCCTTTATCGATTGTCTTGTTCGAAAAGAGCAAGGAAACGGGTTTTTCGATATTTTTAACGCCAAAAGTGGTGAGTTTAAGAAGGTTGAAAGTATTGCTCATGACATTATATTTACATTTTGTAATTTCTATGTCAATAAGCCTCAATAGATAAAGAGACAAATAGGGTTGAAATTAACAACCAACCTCTTCGTGCTCTAAAGCGAACGTCAAGTAATAAGGTAAAGTCAAAATTCCATTTTCGTAACTAATATTGCAATCACCGAATTTGATAAGACGTGTTATCCCATAATGTTCAGGATGCGATAAAACGGTTTTGCTAGACTTCGTATTGCCGTTTTTTGCTTTCGCTTCGATGAGTGTAGACTTCCCTTTGTAGGCGATAACAAAATCGATTTGGAAAGTCCCATTTTTGGCAAAATAGTAAGCAGGAATGCCCGCTTTATAGAGGGAATCCGCTAGCGCAGCTTCAAAAAGACCGCCTTTGTTTATTCCAAGGCTGTCTTCCATCAAAGAACGCAAGGTATCAAAACCACATGAAGTAACGGCCATACCAATATCGGCGTAATACAGCTTGAAATCGGAATTAATCTTTCTAACGGCCAAAGGCAAGGAAGGATTCTCGACATTGTTAACTTTGAAAACAACATTAGCGTTCAAAAGATAATCTATGGCATCGTTCCGTTGATAGCTGTTCCCGCTAATTTTAGGAACAACAAACCTTTTGTTTTCGGACAAAACTGACGAAAGAGTCAAGTCAAAAGCCGTTTGTATTCTAGAAACCTCAGTTGCGGAATAGAGGGGTTTATTCTCGCTATCTTTGCGCTTAATGGGGTCGCCTTTGATATCAAAAATAAGGCTTTCGTTTTTCCTAAAGGCAGTAGCAAAATTATCGGTGCTTAAAACTAAGCTTATGGTTTTGGGATATCCCCCTACACACATGTATTCCTGGAAACATTCTTACATTTTGTCATGAATTGTCAAAGAAATCGGCCCTTTTTTGACAAGAAATTCCAATAGTTGATCCACTTGTTTGGTGGAAAAACCCTTTGCCCATAAATATTCTTCAAAATCCATAGTGGTCATACGAAAAACGTCTTCGTCACCATTAGGCATTGGAGTCGGAGACTTCCCATGCTGCCACATATTCAAACCGAAATAAGAACCACTGCCGATAACTTCAAATCTTCCATCTTCCTTAAAACTTTTAAGTGCCAACCGAGCTCGAGAGCAATCCTGAATCTCGTCAAAAATAAATACGGTCTTTCCGGAAACGTAATCAAAATCACGAAATAAATAGGAAAGTTTTTTGAGGATTTCATCCACGTCCAAAGAACCTTCAAAAGCGGTTTTAGCTTCTGGGTTATTCCAAAAGTTAATGCAATTAACGTGTTCGAAATGATTCCTAGCAAACTCTTGGATGCTTCTTGATTTACCGCATTGCCGAATGCCAAATGCAAGTGCAGGAGAATGTCCTTTTGTTTTATACCAATTAAGCAAGGTGTTATCGATCTTCCTTTTTAAATAAGCACCCATAAGTTAAGATCCTGCATTTATCATCTATAATTTCCGTCAATTATTATACTTTTTCACCAAAACAATGGGGAGTTTTTGTGTTATCCGCACCAATTTAAAGGCCACTTTTGATTGTTGCCGCACCAATTTTACAAATTAAAATTGAGTTTTATTAGGCATTATCGTTCTTTTTTATTTTTAGAGTGCTTTACATGAAAAAATCACTTCTATAGCGTCAATCAAAAATAAACAGCAACTTCAGTTTAGTGCTTGTCTCTCTTATCAATTAATTGTGACGAATCTTCTTGATCGGCGATATTCCGTTTACCGATTCGGGAGTCTACTTTTAGGTTACCAGTGCAGCATCTTTTAGAGAATGGTTGGAAAAGTTTAGTAAATTGGCATTTTCAAGGTTGGAAAAGTTTAGTTTTTAATCGTTTTTTAGGTTGGAAAGGTTTAATATAATAATGGAGAACGGCTATGTTAAAGAGAAAATTTGAGCAAAAATTGGAGCAATGGCTTCAAACAAACAAAGTCCTATTGGTCGATGGGGCGAGACAAGTAGGAAAAACCTATTTAATTGATTCGTTTTGTAAATCTCATTTTGAAAATTATGTCTCCATCAACCTCGCTTTGAACCCCGAAGCCATCAAAGCCTTTTCTCAGGCGAAAAACGTCAAAGATTTTTTGCTTGTCGTCTCAGCTTTTGCCGATTCTCCTCTCATTCCGAATAAGACCATTATTTTCATCGATGAAATTCAGCTGGCAAAAGATATCGATTTCCAAACGATGGCTAAAGGATTCGCGATAGATGGCCGGTACCGCTTCATCTTTTCCGGTTCTTTGCTCGAAGTTACCAACTTTAATATCGCCCTTGAACCGACCGGTTACCTATACGAAGAAACGATGTATCCAATGGATTTCGAAGAATTCCTTTGGGCTAATAACGTTCAAGAGCCCGTCATCCAAGAAGTGAAGAACTCTTATGATGACAAAAAGCCCGTGCCTTCTTTCATTCATACGAAGATGCTCGATTTGTTCTATCGATATTTGATGATTGGCGGCCTTCCTGAAGCAGTTAACACCTATATTAAAACAAATGATTTAGCTGCCACTCACCTTGTTCACAAAGCAATAGAAACCTATTACCGAAAAGACATCACGAAATATGCGAGTGAGGCGAATCGTCCTTATATCGTAAACGCGTACGATCTTCTTCCAAGTGAGATCAGTGGCAAATCCAAACGATTTGTTCTATCGAAGGTTGATAAGAATTACAGCATATTACGATGCCAGAATGACTTCATTTGGCTAAAAGAAGCTGGAATCGCCATTCCGGTTTATAACGTTGATGAACCAAAAATACCTTTGCTTCTAACTAAGAATAACACCTTACTCAAGTTATTCGCAAACGATGTCGGTTTACTTTGTTATCGCTTACTATCGACAGGCATTCAAGAAAAGATTCTTGCCCACGAAAAAGGCATCAATTTCGGCGGAATTTTTGAAAATGTCGTGGCTCAAGAATTACTTTGCCACGGCTTCGGTTTCAACAACCTCTTTTATTTTTCCAGCAAAAAGCAGGGAGAAGCCGATTTCTTGGTAACCTATCAAAATGAAGTGTTGCCGATTGAAGTTAAATCGGGAAAAGACTATAAGCGGCATTCCGCTTTGAACAATCTATTGTCCTCGAACGAATATGGTATTAAGAAAGCCCTTATTCTTGCCGATTGTAATCTAGAAATAATCGAAAACAAAATCTATCTTCCAATCTATATGATCGGTTTCTTGAAACAGGAAAGTAATTAGCCTTGTAACAATTCCATAACAAAAAAGCCTTCCTATCTTTAACGAAGGAAGGCAAAAGGAACGAAGTTTAAATTAGATATTTTCGACGTTGTGATAGACGTTCTGGACGTCTTCGCATTCATCGAGTTGAGCAAGCATATCCTTCATCTTCTGAAGGTCTTCTGGCGAAAGGGTCACATATTGATTAGGGATGAAGGTGACTTCAGCCGTATCGAAATCAGTGATCCCCATGTCATTAAGAACGCCTTTGGCTTTCTCTAAATCGGTTGGGGCGCATTGAACTTCCACTTCACCATCAGTTTCGGTGACGCTTTGGACATCGACATCGCCCAAAATCAAATTGTCTTCGATTTCTTGACGCTTGGCATCATCGCCTTTGACATCGATAACAGCAGCATAGTTGAAGTTATAGGCAACGCTTCCCATCTTGCCACCTTTACGAGTAACGATCGTGCGGACATTAACGAGGGCACGATTCACGTTATCCGTCAAAGTGTCGACGATGATAAACGATCCACCAGGACCAAAGAATTCATAACGGCCACTGATGTAGGCAACTGCATCGCCGCCTTTAGCCTTTTCAATAGCACGATCAATGACGTCTCTTGGGCAGGTTTTACGGTATTTTTCGATAGCGCTACGAAGAGCGAGGTTGCTTTCCGGGTCAGGGACACCACTTTTCGCTGCGGCGTAAATTTCTTTCGATGCGCGCATATAAATCGCGCTTTTGGCTTTGGCGGTCGCGGCCATTGCGGCGGCACGCACTTCAAAGTGTCTTCCCATGGGTTTTCTCCTTAAATTGCGGGGATATTCTATCACTCCCAAAGGAGTGCGATATAGAAAATTTACGTTCTTAGAAGCGGCTAATTCTATTATTTACTCTCGAGGCCCCTCAAAGGAAGCGATTCTAAAGGCTTTAGATTCCGTTCTTCTAGAAAATTTTTAATCCAGTCGAAAGGACTATGGATAAGTTCTTCCGGTTGATGAGAATCGACACCGACAATCGAGCGAACATTGGCTTCGGAAACAAGTTCCCAGAAGCGGCCATTGGGATAGGAAGGAAGAGGATTCCCGTTCGCGTCTTTTTGGCCCCAACGAGAGGGACCCATATTCACTTCCAAAACAACGTCCATCTCTTTCGCCGCATCAATGATTTTCCGTGCGCATTCTTCGCAAGTGTCGTTCCAAGAAGGGTTCCAACCCATAAAAAGATCAGGGTGGGCGATATAAAGATAGAGTCCGCTTTTCATCGCATCGATTAAAGCGTCCGCATATTGAATAGTTCTTTCTTTTCTACCTTCTTCATCGAAAACGGAGCCATACCAAATGAAGTTGTTTTTATCGCCCAAAAAGCAATGTTGACCACAAATGAGATATTGAACGATCCCTTTCGATAGCAACGTTTCGTAATATTCCCGGAACTTATCGCCATACCATTCCGCTTCAAAACCTAAACAAATATCGATTTTTCCCTTGTATTTCTTGGCTAAACTACGAATGCTTGAGGTGTAGTTATCAAGAAGGAGATAGTTGCCGCGTATCCCCAGTTGCTCAAGACCGGGCAAAAAGATATGGTCGCTAAAGCCAAGGAGCTTATAGTTTCCTTCGATGGCTTTTAAAACGTAGTCTTCATCTTCACCAATGGCATGCCCGCATCTTTTCGTATGGCAATGGTAATTATGGGTAACGAATATCTCATCTTTCATAGAGAACCTCCTCTAGAACAAGACCAATTGGATCCGCTTTAAAAGAAAGTATCTTTCTTTGATCGTTATCCAAATAGGATTCTAGCACTTCTAGGGCGAACTTCCCTGTCGCCACTTTTAAGGCGGCGCCCACAAGAAGTCGCACCATATACGTCATAAAGCCATTCGCGGAAAGAAGAACACGAATGTGTCCATCTTTGTTTTGAATGGATTCAATATGGAGCGTTCGGATGAAGTGATCCTTATCCTCTTTCTTCGTTGTGAAATTCTTAAAATCGTGTTTTCCTTCGTAAACCCTCATTCCTTTCTCAAAAAGAGAATAATCAAAAGAGCCTACCGCAAGAGGCGATTCAAAGGCGTTTAACGGATTCCTCTCGGGATAAGAAAAAGAATAAGAATATCTTTTCCCAACGCAACTATGTCTTGCGTCAAACATATCATCCTTTATTTCCAGCGAAGAGCAAAAAATGCTCCGTGGCAAAAGGCGGTTCCAAGCGTAACGAAGCTTCTCTAAATCTCGGATAGGAGAGTTTCCTTTGAAAGAGACGACCTGGCCTTTGGCGCTTACTCCGCTATCGGTTCTGCCAGCGCCATGAATAAGAGTTTTCTTGTTTAGAAGACGACTGAGCTCTCTTTCTAAGATACCTTGGATGGTCTCTTTATTGGGTTGTCTTTGAAACCCTTCGTAGAATCTACCATCGTAAGAGATAACCGCTTTAAAAGTCTTCATAAGACGCTTAGCCCCCAAAAATACATAAAGGGATCGAAATGAAGAACGGAAGCGGTGATAAAAAGAGCAAGGATGGCGGCCGCTAAGAGAACCCAAAGCAAATCCAAAATATGGAAATGAATTTGACGATATCTTGTTCTTTTCGCCTTAGGATCATAGCCACGGCATTCCATGGCGTCTGCAAGCTCTTCGCTCCGAAGCAAAGAAGTCGCAAAAAGAGGAATGATAAGTGAAACGATCGAATAAAATTTCGTTTTCAAATTTCCATGTTTGAAGTCAACACCACGCGAAGCTTGGGCTTTCATGATGCGTTCAACATCATCCAAGATGGTCGGAATGAAGCGAAGCGCCAAGGTAATAATCATCGCGATAATGTGAGAGGGTATACCGATAACTTTCAATGGGTACATATACCACTCAAGCGCGGCGGTAAGTTCTAAAGGCTTGGTGCTCGAAGTAAGAACCATCGATAGAGCAACCATTAGCATTAGTCGAAGCAAGATTCTTAAAGCTTCCAGTATCGACTCCCAATAGAATGGGAAATCACCGATTTTAAAAGCAACGTGAGTATAGGAACCATTCGGCACCAAAATATAAATCACCAACAAAAAGACAACGAAGAACCATAAACTGGCCAAAGATTTGAAAAGGGAGCGAATGGAGACGTGAGAGGCGACCAGCAAGACAATCGTCAAAAGAACCAAAAAGGCGGAGAAGAGAAAAGAAGTCGAATAATTCGCAAAAGAAAGAAATACGGCAACCAAAAGAAGAACATAGCAAAAGAGTTTGGCTCTGGCGTCCATCTTGTGCAAAAAAGATTTATAAGGAACGTAGCGCCCTAATGTAATGCCACTCATGGACGCTCCTTTAGTTTCTTGGCAATGGCACTTGCCAAGTCATCTACATTTCTTAAATTCGAAAAATCGATTGCAAAACCCTTCTTTTTCAGTTCGATAGCGAATCCAAAGACTTTGGGGTTATCAAGGGAATAGGTTTCAAGGTCGTTGCCAAAAAGCTCGCTCGGCTTGGCGATAACTTGGACCTCCCCGCCTTCCATCACGATAGCCTTATCGGCGTATTCGAGCACCAAATCCATATCGTGGGTAACAAAAATGACCGTCTTCCCACGGCTATTGATTTCTTTAAAGAGAGACATCGTATCTTCGGCCGCTTTCGGATCTAAGCCACTAGTCGGTTCATCAACGATAAGGACTTGAGGGTCCAAAGCCAGAATGCCAGCGATGGCTACTTTTCGTTTTTCGCCACCCGAAAGTTCGAAGGGCGAACGCCCATAGAAGCTTTCGTCAAGGCCAACCAGTTTTAAAGCAGCGTGCGCCTTTTGCAGCGCCTCCTCTTTCGAAAGTCCAAAATTTCTTGGACCAAAAGCAACATCCTTCTCCACCGTCTCTTCGAAGAGCTGGTATTCGGGGAATTGAAAAACAAGACCGACGTGTTTCCTTAAGGCCTTGATGGCTTTGCCTTTTTTCTTGGCCTCCTTGGAGTTCATAAAGTTATCGATAGTCACTAGGCCCTCCGTTGGCGTCAAGAGAGCGTTCATCAACTGTGCGATAGTGCTTTTCCCACTCCCCGTCTTACCGACAAGGGCCACAAAAGAACCATCCTCTATGGTAAAGTTAACCCTTTGGAGCGCCTTAAAAGCAAAAGGCGTCTTAGGCGAATAAATAAGAGATACATCTTTAAAATTTATCGGCATAAGTATCGCTCCAAAGAGGCGAGGTCAAAGACGTCGGAAGGCAAAGAAACGCCTTGTTCTTTCAAAGCCTCGATAAGCTTCATTCCGAAAGGCAAATCAAGCCGAAGAGAACGCAAAGTGTCAATATGAGAAAAGACCTCTTTTGGCGTCCCGAATAGAGCCACTTTTCCAGCGCTAAGAACAAGGACTTTATCCGCTTTCGAGGCTTCTTCAACATCATGGGTAATCGACAAAACGGTGAGATTTGGATTCTCTTGTTTCAAAGAAAAAGTCAAATTGAGAATTTCTTTTTTGGCAACAGGGTCAAGCATACTCGTGGCTTCATCGTAAATGATAAGTTCAGGGGACATTGCCAAAACACCAGCGATGGCCACTCTTTGCTTTTGACCGCCTGAAAGATTTTCGGGAGCTTTATCAAGGTAATCAGACATCCCCACGCGCTTCGCGTAACGCTCAATGATCTCGTCCATCTCTTTCGAAGGAACTTCGTGGTTCTCAAGGCCGAAAGCGATATCATCGCGCACCGTACTGCCCACAAATTGGTTATCCGGATTTTGAAAAACAAGCCCCATTCTCCGTCTTATCGAGAAAATAGATTTGTTATCGAGAGGAATACTAAAAATCGAAATATTCCCGCTAAAATTCATGTGGATTCCGGAAAGAAGCCTCGCCAACGTGCTTTTGCCAGAACCATTGTGACCAATAATGGCAACGTACTCCCCCTCGTTAACAGAAAAAGAAAGGTCTTTTAGAACCTGCTTCCCTTCTTCGTAGCCAAAGGATAGATGGGAGACATCAATGATTTTCTCCATCTTCTCCCCTTCTCTTTTTACGACGGCTAAAAAGTTCCACAACTAAATTCAAAATAAGGAAAGCCAAAAGGCAAGCACCGAAAGCAATCCAAAGCGACCAGCTTGGCGCTTCCGCAAAGTGCCATAAAGCGAGCATAAAAAAGACGGTCAATAAGGCCCAAATGGCCAAAAGAATAAAGAAGCGATGCCAAAAGGTTCCCTTTTTCATGGCTTAATGGTGACGGTCCTTCCAACATATGGCGTTAATTTTACGCCAGCCATCTCAAGAAGCTTACGAGAAGCTTCAAAGATGACGTTTTCTTTATGACTATCCGAAAGATAGATAACCTCTTTGATGCCAACTTGGATAATGGCTTTGGCGCATTCGTTGCAAGGAAAAAGGGTGACGTAAAGTCGGCATCCCGAAAGCTTTTCGCCATTTCGAGTATTTAAAATCGCATTGAACTCAGCATGACACACATAGAGGTACTTGCTTTCAAGCCCTTCTCCATGCCCCCAGGGAACGCACTCGTCACTCACGCCACGAGGCATGCCATTATAGCCAATGGAAACGACTTTATTGTCGCTATCGACGATGCAAGCGCCAACTTGAGTGCTCGGATCTTTGCTTCGAAGGGCGCTTAATTGCGCAATACCCATGAAGTATTCATCCCAGCCGATGTAGTCTTTCCGATATGTTTCTTTTTCCATGGCTTTCTCCTTTTTCATAACGCTTATGATATCGACACGAAAGAGAGATTGAAAGCAAAGTTTCCTTTAGGAAAGCTTCGCCACAATCGCCTCGTATGGCCGAAGCTTCTTCTTAAAGGTAAGCCCAGCCCCTTCGTAATTGGACAAAAGAACTTCGCCATTGAGGGTTCGTATGGCTTTTGGCAAAAAGACCACCTTCTTAGTGAGGTTAAGAAGGACAAAAAGCATTTCGCCATTATAGCTTCTAAAGTAAGCCAAGATTTTGCCATTCGTCTTAAGAGGCTCAAAATCGCCAAAGGACAAAGGCTCTTCTTTTTTTCTAAGGTCGATGATGGCCCGATAGTAATTCAAAATAGAGTCCGCTTCGGCATCCTCTTTTTGAACGTTGATGGTGAGATAGTTGGGGTTGACGGGGAGCCAAGTGGTATCCCCTTTTGTAAAACCGGCGTTCTTAGAGCTATCCCATTGCATTGGCGTTCGAGCGTTATCGCGGTTGATGTTTTGAATGAGTTTTAAGCTCTTCTTCTCACTCAGATGAAGGCTTCTCATGGTACGAAGCATCCAGAAATTCACCGGATCTTGGAACTCCTCGGGTTTAAAGGTGGGATAATCGAGCATCCCAATCTCTTCCCCTTCGTAAATGAAGGGCGTTCCTTTTAGGGTCATAATAAGCGTAGCAAGCATCTTGGCGGACTCTTTCCAATATTTTTTGGCGTTTCCAAAACGTTCGATAGACCTCTTTTGGTCGTGGTTCTCCAAATAGTTTGCGTTCCAATTGACCGCCTTTTGCCAGCCTAAAATCGTTTTTTTAAATTTATTTGGACGATATTTCTTGTTGAAGACGGGGAGTATTCCCTTATCAACGTTGACGGTGTCGAATTGGAAGAACATGTCGAGTTCATGTTCGGCAAAGCGGCGCGCGTTGGCGTAATCTACCCCAAAGCACTCCCCCACTGTCATCGTGTCGTAGTTCATATAGACATCATCATAGAAAGCGCGAAGGATTTTATGGCAGCCTTCTTTGGTGATGTAGTGTTCATTTCCAATCGTCCAAGGTTTCCATTTCCCATCCTTTAGGGTGTCTTTCCAAATTTGATTGATAACATCGCAACGGAATCCATAGACGCCTTTATCAAGCCAAAAGCGGAGGATATTTTCCACTTCCGAAAGGACTTTGGGGTTATGCCAATCCAAATCCGGTTGTTTCTCATCGAAAAGATGCAAATACCACTCCCCAACTTCAGGAACATAGGTCCAAGCGGAACCACCGAAATTCGAAGTCCAGTTATTCGGTGGCAAAGTATTGTTCTTCTTCCCCTTTCGCCAATAGTAATAAGCGTGATATGGGGAATTCTTATCGAAGGACGCTTTAAACCACGGGTGCTCGCTGGACGTATGGTTCACCACAAGATCCATCACGATGCGGATATGATGTTCTTTGGCTTCTTTGATAAGCCTATCCATATCTTTCATCGTGCCATATTCGGGGTTAATCGAAAGATAATCGCTTACGTCGTAGCCAAAGTCACAATTGGCCGTTCTATAGACTGGCGAAAGCCAAAGAATACCAACACCAAGGCTTTCAAGATAAGGAAGTTTCGAAAGGATACCTGGAATATCACCAATTCCATCGCCGTTCGAATCGCAAAAAGAACGGGGATAGATCTGATAGACGACGTTATTTTCAAAGTACTTCCTATTTTCCATCTTTTTTCCTCTTGCTATTAGCTAAGCACAAAATAGGGAAAAGATAAAAGAAAACCGCTACAACGTAGCGGTACCTCTCTCAAAGCTCTTTCTTAGAAACGGGTCAGCATCAAAAGGCGGTAGCCATGTCCATAGGCGCTATCAATGCGGGCGCCTTTGATGTAAGCCACTTTGCGACGGATGCTCGAAATATGAACATCGATGGTTCTCGTGGGAAGATTGCTCTTTTCATCTCCCCAAATGAGCTCGACAAGTTTTTCTCTTTCGATAACATTTGGACGAGCTTCGTAAAGCGCCCTTAAAATCTTCCATTCAAGAGGGGTGAAACGCACATGGTAACGATAATAGCTAAGGGTGCGTTTTTCGGTGTCTGCAATAACCGTGGAACCATCGCCACGAACGATAGAAACTTGTGCCATAAATAAGGTTCTCCTTCATCAAACTATCCATAAAGATGGATGAGAATGTTAAGAAAGTCAAGTAGACTTTTTGCTCTTCCATTGACGTTTTGACTCTTTTTACCTTTTTTTAATTTATACCATGCTACTTATATTTAGATAATAATTTTCATAGTTTAGAT
>ERZ1026780.489-NODE-489-length-31623-cov-6.480677_pt1 | contig 31623 bp, 18 predicted proteins | sample MGYA00380126_ERZ1026780 | MGnify/ENA primary metagenome ERZ1026780 (study PRJEB33269, sample SAMEA4719762) | human gut metagenome | biome: human-associated habitat; feature: organic feature; material: feces | place: Cameroon | collected 2013-10 ... | reverse complement strand
GCGGTAACGGATATCAAATTCTATAACGATATCCTCACATTGCGCGGCAAGCTGTTCACCCGCACAGGCTATACCCAGACCGGCTGGGCGACCGTTGACGGCGGCGAAAAGGTGTACGGCTTTGAAGATATTTATACCAAAAACGAGGCTTTGACGCTCTATCCCGTTTGGAACGCGAATAAATATACAATTACCTTTGATACGGCGGGCGGCAGCGAAATTGCTCCGATTACACAGGATTACGGCACGCAGATTGCCTCCCCTGCCGACCCGACAAGAGAGGGCTACGCCTTTATGGGCTGGGACACGGAAATTCCCACGACCATGCCTGCCGAGAATATAACGCTTAAAGCGAAATGGAAGGATATAGAAAAGCCGACGGGCGAAATTATCATAGGAACAAATAAATGGCGCGAATTTTTGAATAAGCTTACCCTCGGACTGTTCTTTAAGGATACGCAAGAGGTAACGATAAACGCTTTCGACAACAGCGGAACCGTGTTTGTCTCTTATTTGGTAACAAATCGGGATCTCTCCGAAAAGGAGCTCGGCTCTCTTGTGTACCGTGCGTATGATGAGCCGTTTTGTATAGACCCCAACGGTGAATATATTGTTTATGTAATGCTCGTTGACGAGAGCATGAACATAACATATCTTCGCTCCGACAGAATAACGCTTGACAATGTTCAGCCGGTCATCGGCGGCATAGAAAACGGCAAGACCTACTGCGAAGCGCAGACTGTTACGATTGACGAAAAGCATATTGATACCGTTACCGTAAACGGCACAGCGGTCGCGCTTAACGAAAACGGCAGCTTTGTTCTCTCTCCTGCGAACGGCGAACAAAAAATAATTGTCACCGATAAAGCAGGCAACACCGCCGAAATGACCGTAACGGTAATCGACGGGCACACCTTCGGCGATTGGAAATCGAACGGCGACGGTACGCATACCCGCAAATGCACGGTGGACGGCTGCAAGGGTGTTGAAACAATGGATTGCTCGGGCGGAAAAGCCACCTGTACCGAAAAAGCGGTATGCGAATACTGCGGCAAGGCTTACGGAAAGCCTGATTTAAACAATCACACCGACTTAAAGCATTTCCCGGCAAAGGCGGCGACGAAGACCGCCGAGGGCAATATCGAGTATTGGTACTGCGAGGGCTGTGATAAGTATTACGCTGACGCCGAAGCGACCGAGGAAATCAAAAAAGCCGACACCGTAACGGCTAAGCTGCCGGGCGATACGAAGTCTCCCCGAACAGGCAATGCAAGCGACCTCGCTTTATGGATTTCCCTGCTGTTTGTCAGCGGCGGCGTAACAGGCGTCACAGCGGGGCTGCGCAAAAAGAAAAAGCACAGGGTATAATTTTTTCGTTTCCCTTTTCTGCTTTTACGGCAGCAAAAAGCCTCCGTTAATAACGGAGGCTTTCGTTTATTGCGGCTTATGCATATTCTCGATTTTTTTAATGTATTCGGTGCTGTTCTCAAGAAATCTCCGAGTATCGAAGGACTCGTTTTTAAGGCTGTTTTGAATAATAATGCCGTCGGAAACCATCAAAATAAGCCAAGTGAAATAGTCTGCCGAAACAACGTCTGTTCTCTCGGCTATTTTTGCCGAAATGAGCTTTTGGAATTCATCATAGCGATGAATCAGCTTAGCTCTGATTTCCTCGTCGCCGAGCAATGCCGCGTCAAAAAGGTGAAGCCTGAGCCCGGCATAGGCTATATTCCTCTCGATTACATAATTTACAAGACGGTGCGGCGAGGTATCCTTTTCCTTGTTTTCCGTCCATTGTATCAGCTCATTCCATTGGCGCGAAAGGTAGCGGTCGGTAACGGCAAAAAGAATCTCGTTTTTGCTTTTATAATAGTAATACAGCGTGCCCTTCGAAATATTCGCCTTTTCGGCTATTTTCGCGAGAGTCACCTCCGAAAAGGAATTTACCTTTAAAAGCTCCTCAGCCGTATCAAGTATGATTTCGTTTATATTTTCGGGTCTTTGAGCTGCCATAATACCCTCCTGCAAAATTTCTTAAAGTATAACACGAACAATCGGCAATGTCTACAAAACAATATCCACAAAAAAAATATGAAAATAAGATTTTTTTAGTTAAAAGTATTGACAAACGCTTTTTGCAGAATTATACTTGTTTTATCAGTCGGTCAGTTAACCGACATATTTTTTATGCACAGTCGGGCGCGTGACCGACTGCAAGGCTGATTAAAAGAGGCTTGAAGTTATGAACATATCATCAATTAACAAAAAATTGAAAAAGACTTTCGGCGGAAAATTCAGTGCTTCGGAGGAGAACGGCTCGATTTTCGTTCGAGGCAAAAGCTCCGATTGGAGCGAAATTGTCGCGGCTTGCCAAGCGGCGGCAAAAAAATTCAGCACAACGCACATTGTCAACGACATTGTTTACACGGGCGAGCAGCCCGCTCCGACGCGTCTGCCGTCTCTCAAGGATGATTTTCTCGAGGGCAGAACACCCGACATGCTTATTATCGGCGGCGGCATATCCGGTGCTTCTATAGCAAGAGAGCTGACCAAGTGGAAGCTTGATGTTTTACTTGTAGACAAGGAGGCGGATCTTGCGCTTCAGGCGTCGGGACGCAACGACGGCGAGGTGCACCCCGGAATCGACCTCGGCAAGGGCTCGCTCAAGCACAAGTACATTCGCCGCGCAAACCATATGTATGCAGACGTTTGCCGCGAGCTTGACGTTCCGTTTAAGCAGGTAGGTCAGTACGTGCTTTTCCGCAACGCCGCGCTGAAGCCGCTTATCGGTCTGTATGCTTTTTGGCGAAAGCATCACGACGGCATAGAGGACACCGAGATAATCTCGGGCAAGGAGCTTATGCGCCGCGAGCCGAATCTCACATCGGAAACAAAATTCGCAATGTATAATCCGAGCGCAGGCTGTGTTTGCCCGTACGGCCTCACCATAGCCTATGCCGAAAACGCCGTTCAAAACGGCGCGCAGGTAAGTCTTAACACCGCCGTGCTTTCCATGGAAATATCGGAGCATAACATCATAAGCGTTACCACCAACAGAGGCGTTATTCACCCGAAAATCGTTATCAACGCCGCAGGTGTTTTTGCCGAGGATATCGCCGCCATGGCGGATGACAGATTTTTCTCGATTCATCCGCGTCGAGGCACCAACTCGATTCTTGACCAAAAAGCAGGCGCATATATGCACTCGGTAGCCTCCGTAAAGGACATAAGCGTTCACGGCAAAACTCATTCAAAGGGCGGCGGCATATTGCACACCGTCCACGATAATCTTCTCGTCGGCCCAGATGCCGTAGAAACGGTTGAAAAGGAAAATACGGAAACACGTGCCGAGAGCATTAAAACCGTCTTTGATAAGCAAACTCAGACAATGCCGGAGCTGTCACGGCGTGATATAATCACCTATTTCACCGGCGTTCGCGCCCCCACCTTTGAGGAGGATTTTATACTTGAACCCGGCAGAAAAACAAGGAATTTGATTCACGTAGCCGGGATTCAATCACCCGGACTCACAACCGCTCCCGCGGTTGCCGTCGATATGGCGGAGCTTGCGGTCGATATGCTCGGCAAGACCGAGACGGTTGAAAAAAACAACAATTATAATCCCATTCGCAAGGGCGTTCCCGTGCTTCGCGAAATGGACGACGATACAAGAGAAAAAATGATAGCCGAAAATCCCGACTACGGCGAGATTATTTGCCGCTGCGAGCAAATCAGCAAGGGCGAAATTCTCGACGCTTTGAAATCCCCGATATGCGTTCCGACGGTTGACGGTATCAAAAAGCGCATAAGACCGGGAATGGGACGTTGTCAGGGCGGCTTCTGCTCGCCGCTTGTCACCAAAATAATTGCCGAATTCCTCGGCGTTCCGCTGTATGAGGTTAAAAAATCCTCGGCGGAAGCGGTGATAACATACGGCGAAACAAAGGTAAATGAAGGAGGCGAAGAGTGATGACGACAGGTAACTATGACGTGCTCGTTGTCGGCGGCGGCCCTGCCGGACTTGCGGCGGCAATAAGCGCTCACGATAACGGTGCCAAGGTTCTCCTTCTTGAAAGGGAGGCAAGGCTCGGAGGAATACTCAAGCAGTGCATTCACGACGGCTTCGGTCTTCATCACTTCGGAGAGCAGCTTTCGGGTCCGGAATATGCAGAGCGGTTTGAGGATGAGCTGTACAAACGCAATATCGAATACAGCACCTTGACGTTTGTCACGAAAATAGACAAAAACGGCGACGGAAGCTTTTCGGTGCATACCGTCGGCAGAAGCGGCGTTTCGGTATTTACGACAAAAGCGCTTGTGCTGGCTACGGGCTGTCGCGAGCGCACCGCCAAGCAGGTATTTATTCACGGTACGCGTCCTGCGGGCGTTTTTACGGCCGGAACCGCACAGCATTTTACAAATCTGCTCGGGCTTATGCCCGCAAAAAAATGCGTAATTCTCGGCTCGGGCGATATAGGACTTATTATGGCGCGCCGACTTACGCTTGAGGGCGCAAAGGTTCTCGGCGTTTACGAGGCAAAGCCTACGCCGTCGGGACTTACGAGAAACCTGCATCAATGCCTGCACGATTATGACATTCCGCTGCACCTGTCGCACACCGTCACACGCGTGTTCGGAGTTGACAGGCTCGAAGCGGTTGAGATTTCAAAGGTTGACGAAAATATGTCTCCGATACCCGGCACACAAACCCGCGTCGAATGTGACACGCTGATTCTCTCGGTCGGATTGATTCCCGAAAACGAGCTTGCCGAGTCCGTCGGAGTAAAGCTTGACCCGCGCACAAAGGGCCCCGTTTGCGACGGTCAGTGTATGACGAGCATCGACGGCGTATTTAGCTGCGGCAACGCTTTGCACGTCAACGATTTGGTCGACTTCGTTTCGCAGAACGCCGAGCAGGCGGGAAAATCGGCCGCTGCTTATTCGGGCAGGGAAAGACGTCTTATTGAGATAACTCCGGGTGACGGCTTATTGTACGCAGTGCCGCAAAGGCTTAATCTCAACGAGGATAACAGTAAAACAGACCTGTATTTCCGTGTTCGCGAGGAGGAGAACAACTGCGTGCTTCATATTTACGCGGACGGTAAGGAAGTACTTAAAAAGCGTTACGCATTTATGCGTCCGCCCGAAATGGAAAATCTCACGATTGATTTCGGCGCATGCGAATTAAACGAAAACAGCCGAGTGGAGCTTCGGCTGGAAAGACTCGGTAAAGGAGACGGTGTAAAATGACAAAAGAATTGGTTTGCATCGTTTGTCCCCGTTCGTGCAGAATGACGATTACATCAGACGGCGACGAGCTTGTTGTGACCGGCAACACCTGCAAAAGGGGCAAAGAATTCGCCGTAAGCGAAATGACCGACCCGCGTCGTACCGTTTGCACAACGGTGCGCACCGCCTTCCCTTCGGTGCCGGTTCTGCCCGTTCGCGTATCGGGGCCGATTCCCAAAAACAGAATTTTTGACCTGATGCACGAGGTAAACCGCATCACCGTTTCAAAACGACTCGGACGAGAGGAAGTCGTTGTACCGAATATTCTCAATCTCGGCGTGGATTTGATTGCAACAAGCAATATCCTGAAGGACGAGAAGAAGCAACCTTAAAAAAGAAAGAGGGGAAAATCTTTAATGGAACAGTCACTTGTGCTGACCTTTGACGTCGGCACGCAGAGTGCAAGATGCTTGCTTGTCAATGAGAGTGGAGACTTTGAGGATAAGGAACAGCAAAAATACAAGGTTCCTTATTTATCAAAACAGCCCGGATGGGCAGAACAGACCCCGGATTTTTATTTTAACATTATAGCCGAAATGTCAAAAAAGGTTATCGAGAGAAATGCCGATAAGCTTGACCGCATAACAGCCGTATGCCTTACCTGCATACGTGACACGGTGCTTTGCCTCGACAAGGACAAACGTCCGCTTCGCGACATAATATTATGGCTCGACGAGCGTGAGGCCGACGAGGACGGGCAGATTCCGGCAGCAAAGCGCGCATTGTTTTCGCTTGTCGGAATGGGAGATTCGGTAGATATGATTTACCGTGCCTCTACCGGCAACTGGATTATGCAAAACGAGCCCGAAATATGGGCCAAAACAGACAAATACGTTATGCTGCCGTCATACCTCAACTATCTTTTGACGGGCGAGCTTAAGGATTCCGTGGCAAATATGATAGGTCACGTGCCGTTTGATTACAAAAACCGCCGTTGGATGAAGCCCGGCGCTCTCACACGCTGCGTATGCAATGTTCCGCCCGAAAAGCTCTGTGAGCTTGTTCCGTCGGGAGAGGTCATAGGCAAAATCACGGAAGAGGCCTCAAAAAAGACGGGTATCCCAATGGGACTTCCGCTTATAGCAACCGGCTCCGACAAGGGCTGTGAAACCATCGGTATGTCCGTTGTAAAATCAAACCGGGCGGCAATTTCCTTCGGCACAACCTCAACCCTGCAGATGGCGGTTAAAAAATATTTTGAACCGCAGCCTTATATGCCGGCTTATCCGGCTGTTCCGAACGATATGTTCAATCCCGAATTCGAGGTCTATCGCGGATTTTGGATGATTTCGTGGTTTATAGAGCAATTTGCCGCGAAGGATAAGGTTGACGCCGCCGAGGAGGGCGTTTGCATAGAGCGTTATCTTGACGACAAAATCAAGGATATTGAGGCCGGCTCCGGCGGACTTATTTTACAGCCGTTTTGGACTCCTGGCATCACGAACCCGAACGCGAGCGGCGCAATTATAGGCTTTTCGGATTACCATACGCGTTATCATTTGTATCGTGCCATAATAGAGGGCATCTGCTTAGAGCTGTACCACGGGCTCGTTAAAATGCAAAAACGCTCAAGCGTCACGGTAGATGAGCTTTATGCCGGCGGAGGCGGCTCCAGCAGCCCCGTCGTATGTCAAATTGCCGCCGATGTGTTCGGCTTGCCCGTACACCGCATTCAGACTCACGAGGCGAGCGCAGTCGGCTGTGCCATGGTCGCGTTCATTTCACAGGGCGTTTACGGCAGCTATGAGGACGCCATAGAGCATATGGTACATAAAAAAGACGTGTTTATTCCGAACGAGGAAAACCACCGAACCTATATGAAAATTTACGGTAAGGCGTATTCTCACCTTGCCTCAAGATTAAAGCCAATAGAAAAATACCTACATCATTTTCAAACAGGAGGACACTGATAATGAGTACAAAACCGTATAAGGGCTTTGAGCCCAAATGGATGCTTCAGAGAGCGCCCGAGGACAGCTATCGTTCGATTTTCCGCTGGGGCGACCCCGACTTCTTCAAATATCCGAAGGAGAGCCTTTACAAATATGTTAAAAAACGCTGCAATCTCAAGGACGAGGAGTTTATGCAGTATAATGACGATTTGGGTCTTGACCCCGTAAATCTCGGCGAGGAGCACGCTCCGAAGATTGACAAAAAGCACGTAAAGGCCATTGCCGCAATAGTCGGCGAAAAGAACGTTTCACAGAGCGACTACGACCGTCTCGCCGTTTCCTACGGACAGACAATGTACGATCTTCTCAGAATGCGTCACCGTCGCTTTGACTCTCTTCCCGACCTCGTTGTTTTCCCGGAGACAAGCGAGCAGATTGAGAAAATCGTAGCCTACGTCACAAAGAACAAAATACCGCTCTACGTTTACGGCGGCGGCTCATCGGTTACAAGAGGCGTTGAGCCCATTAACGGCGGCGTTTCTCTTGATATGCGCCGCAACTTCAACAAGGTAATCAAATTCAACGAGACCGACCAGACCATTACCGTTCAGGCAGGTATGTCCGGACCGAAGCTTGAGGAAACGCTTCAAAACGCTCAGAGCCTTTTCGGCGCAAAGCGTCCGTACACCTGCGGTCACTTCCCGCAGTCGTTTGAATATTCCTCCGTCGGCGGTTGGACCGTCACACGCGGTGCAGGTCAGAACAGCACCTATTACGGCACCATAGCCGATATAGTTGTTTCACAGAAATACGCCACACCGATAGGAAAAATCGAAACAAGCCATTATCCGAGAGAGGCAACCGGACCGAACCTCAATCAGGTTATGATGGGCGGCGAAGGCACCTTCGGCGTTCTTACCGAGGTCACGCTCAAGATTTTCCGCTGGATGCCCGAAAACAGAAAACGCTTTTCTTATATGTTCAAGGACTGGCCGACAGCTATGTGCGCAGCTCGTGAAATGATGCAGTGTGAGTGCGGCTTCTCCTCTGTTTTCCGTCTTTCCGACCCGGAGGAGACTTCGTTAATGCTCCATCTTTACAACGTTGACGAAACGCCGCTTGAGCCTCTTCTCAATAAATTGGGCTACAAGGACTTTGAGCGCTGCCTCTTCCTCGGATTTACCGACGGCGAAAAGGGCTTCTCAAGAAACGTTGCGCATAACATAATGAAAATCGCCGTTAAGCACGGCGGCATCCCGATGACCGGCTACGTATGCAAGGGCTGGGAAAAGGGACGCTTCAACGACCCGTATCTTCGCGACACGCTCATGGATTTCGGCTTTATGATTGATACGCTTGAGTGCACGGTCAACTGGTCAAATATGGCTCGCGTTCACCGCGAGGTTCGTGAGGTTTGCCATAAGCTTCCGAACACAATCGTTACAACCCATATGTCGCATTGCTATCCGCAGGGTGCAAACCTCTACTTCATCTTTATGACTAAAATGCAGGACGAAGAGGAATTCCGTGCTTACCACGCAACAATTCTCGACGCCATACAGAAGAGCGGTGCGGCCATCAGCCATCACCACGGTATCGGCAAGATGTTTGCCCCGTGGCTTGAGGGCTACCTCGGCGAAAAGGAATACGGTATAATCCGCACGCTTAAAAACTATTTCGACCCCGATTACCTTATGAATCCGGGCGGAACCATAGGCCTTGACCTTAAGCCCGAGGATAAAAAGTATCTGCGTGAGCATACCGAGTATGTTGACGAGCTCAAGGACTGAAAAGCCGTTAAAGCGCGGCTCAAAGCCGTAACGTCAAGCATAAACACATAAATTAAGGCTTTCGTTTCAAGTGAGACGAAAGCCTTTTTATTGCCGTTCACAGAAAAGCTTGCAAAATCGTGCTTTTCGCATAAGCCTTTGAACATTATGCTTGCTTTTGCCGAGCCAAAGGGCAAACGTCCTTTTTATGGTACCTTAAACGTATTATAATTAAATTACGTGTATGCAAAAAGCGGCACTCATGCGTTTTTTATATTTCGGCATTTACGGCTATTGACTGTTTGCCGTCGTAATTATATAATAATTTATAACATAATTTCGCGCATCAGGATATGCCGCACAATAGAAGAGGTTCATCATGACAGATAAAAGCTATTCCATTATTTTCAGCAGTCCGACAGGCAACACGAAGCTGCTCGCCGACGCCATTCGTGACGCGCTGCCGGAGGAAAACTGCAATTATTTCGGAGTGAGCGAAAACGCCGATACACAATCCGACATTTTGTTTATAGGCTTTTGGACGGATAAGGGAACCGCCGACAGGGCGACCTTGGATTTGCTCGAAAAGCTGAGAAACAAAAGGATTTTTCTTTTCGGAACGGCGGGCTTCGGCGGAGACGAGGAGTACTTCAAAAAAATCCTCGCAAATACAAAAAAGAGTATTAGCGGCAGCAACATCACAGTCGGTGAGTATATGTGTCAGGGGAAAATGCCGCAAACGGTCAGGGAGCGCTATATCAAAATGAAAAGCCTGCCGAATCCCATGCCGAATCTTGATATGCTGATTGAAAACTTTGACCGTGCTCTGTCTCATCCCGATGAAAACGATTTGAAAAGGCTGAGGCTCTCCGTAGAAAAGCTGTAATATGACGCGACAGCGAAGCCGATTCATTAAGACTGAGCCTGCGTATCATATTACTATTGATTTATTGCAAAAATAATGATAAAATATTCAGCGTAGCTCGTAAGCAGGTGTAGTTTAATGGCAGAACATCAGCTTCCCAAGCTGAATACGGGGGTTCGATTCCCCTCACCTGCTCCAAAAACGGCAAGTATCAAAGGATACTTGCCGTTTTTTACTTTTTCGCATTTCACTCTCGTCTCGCTTTTCCTTCGTCTGCCCATCGTCCGCTCACCTCATTATTCGCTGTTCACTTTTCTCTCTTCGCTCAACCTCGCCTCTCTTGCAGAGGAAGGTGATTTACCGTAAGGCAAGCCGGAGGGATTCTGCCTCCCTTGTAAAGGGAGGTGGGTTGCCGTTACGGCAAGCCGGAGGGATTTCATAGGGTTATATGGAATTTAAATAGATTGTGCGTGACCTTTAATCCCTCAGTCCGCTCGTGAACTCGCGTCCGGCTCCTGACGGGAGCCCGTCCCCTTTGTCGCTCCGCGACATTTCCCCACACCGTGGGGAATCGCCCTTTACAAGGGAGCCTATTAGGGTGGCGCGCCTCATAAATAAAACCCATTAAAAAAGCTCCCCATGGGGGGAGCCTTTCGTTTTTATTCGCCGCCGGTTCGTCTGAAGAGGTCGTTAATGTGTCTGAAATAATTTTTGTCTATACCGTCTATTGTTTCCTCGGTGGTTCTGAACTGCCAGTTGCCGAACGCTCTGCCGGGGACATTCATACGCGCGTCCGAGCCGAAGCCGCACATATCCTGATAAGAAATGACGGCAAGCTTTGCCGAAGAGCGCCACACGGTTTCGATAATCTTGCGGCAGGACGGGCTGTAATATCCGCCGTCGCCCCAGTTATCGCCCGTAAATCCGCAGTAATCAAGCGCAAAGGCGCGCTCCTCGGGCGTTGCCTCCCAAAGCCACGCAAGGAGCGTTGTATTGTCGTGCGTGCCGACATAGGCGACGGTATTCAGGGGATAATTATGCGGCAGATGTGTGCTGTTTCCGCACGGGTCAAAGCCGAACTGTATTACACGCATACCGGGGAACCGAGTTTTATCAAGCAGCTGTGTGACGTCCTCGCCGAACACGCCGAGATCCTCTGCGATAATCGGGACGTCTCCCATTTCTTCCTTTACGGCGTCAAAAAATTTCATTCCGGGCCCCTTGACCCATTCACCGTTTTTCGCCGTTTTTTCGTCCGCAGGAACAGCCCAATACGATGCAAATGCGCGAAAATGGTCAATTCTGACCGTATCATAAAGCCGAAAAGCGTCCTTTATGCGGCTGAGCCACCAGGCATAGCCCGTTTTTTCAAGCACATCCCAATTATAAAGAGGGTTACCCCAAAGCTGACCGTCCTCGGAAAAATAATCGGGCGGAACACCCGAGACTCTTCGGCGCACAAAGCTGCGCTCGTCTATCTCAAAAAGCTTTGTGTTGCTCCAGACATCGGCACTGTCGGTTGAAACGTATATCGGCATATCGCCGAGTATTTTTACGCCGTTTTCGTTGGCGAACTGCTTTATGCGGTGCCACTGGGAAAACGCAATATACTGCTCGAATTTATAAAAATCGGCTTCGTCTTTCAACTCGTCTCTGTTTTTAAGCGCATTCTCATACCGCGCAAATTTTTCATCCCACTCGTACCACGGCTTGCCGCCGAATTTTTCCTTTGCGGCGCAAAACAGCGCATACTCTTCGCACCACGGATTCTCCTCGCAGAATTTTTCAGTCTCCGCAGATACTTCGTTTTTCTTGTTTTGATATGCGATTTTTAAAAGCTCCCTGCGGCTTTTTGCGGCAAATTCGTAGTCCGCCGTGTAAGGCGAGCCGTAATATACGCTTCTTGCAAGGTCGTCCTCCGACACAAAGCCGTCATTTTTGAGCGTGTCCGGGTCAATCAGAAGCGGTGACAACGCAAATGCCGCCGGAGACGCATAAGGTGAGCCGTAAAAATCCGTAGGACAAAGCGGCAACACCTGCCAATATGGAAACCCCATATCCTTGATACGGCGTATAAACCGTTTTGTCTCTTCGCCCATTACGCCGATTCCGTATTTTGACGGGAGCGATGTGATATGCATTAAAACTCCGCCGGCTCTTGTGTTAAGCATTATATAATTCCCCTTTTTTGAGCTTCGTCTTGATTTATGCCGCTTTGAGATACTCCTCAAGGCACAGGCCGCTCTTATTCATCGCCTTTGCAGCCTCCTTGCCGACATAACGCCAATGCCACGGCTGATAATTCATACCCGTTTTGTCGGTTTTATTTTCGGGATAGCGCAAAATAAAGCCGTAATCCTGCGCATTCTTTACAAGCCACGAAAACTCCTTTGTAGAGGCAAAATCGGAGCTTGCACTCACAATATCCATTGACAGACCGAGATTTTGCTCGGAATATCCGCCCGGCAAAATAAACGTGCGCGCCTTTGCGGCGGCGTCGTCATCGGACAAGCCCTGATTTTTATAATAACTCACCTTTCGGTTGTAATTATCGTTTTGACGTGAAACCGAGCAATACCCTGCATACGGAGTTAAAATGCAGCCGTCCTTCTTTGCGGCGTCGTACATCTCTTGATACGCTTTAACAACTCTCGAATCAAGCTGCACGCTGCTTCCGCTTATCGCGTTTGCAAGCGACGGCACATATCCGTCGGGCAGCTTATGCCCTGCGTTAACAAGCGTGAGCTCCCAATTGCCAGAGCTCGGGTCTACGGTTTGGGGATTGTTAAAATCGGCTGCCGAAGCCGTAACGGGCGGTACCGATGCGGTCGTCTCCGGGACGGTTTCGGGGACTGTCGTTTCCACGGTAGTCTCTTCTTCGGTCGTCTCCTCCTGCGTTTCTTCCTGTGTGGTGGTTTCGCTGATTTTTGCTTCGAGTCTCTCTACGGCAGGATCGTTTATTTTTCTTCGTCCTATCGTAAGCTCGCCGACTATAAGCCCCGTCATTATAACGGCCAAAATTACAAACAGCAAAAATTTTCTTTTTACCGTCTTTTTCAATCTGACTTTTTTCTTCATATTTCGCGTCCTTTTAAAATCTCTTCTTGATATTTTAAAATGTTTACGTCGGATTGTCAATCAAAAGGCGCATTTCGGCGGCAAAATTCAACCGACGGTGACATTTTTCTCATCAAAAAAAGCGCATATTTTCCGCTCGTCACGCGAAGTTCTCGCAGAGCTTACGCGTAAAAGCAGCAGATAGATTATAAGGAAAAGAGAGCAATAACGCCTATCATAAGATATAAATTTATAATTACCTCCGCAAAGCACTTTGCTTTATTTTAACACATTTTCGACAATATACAAAAAAGACCCTGCAGATTTTACTCTGCAAGGTCATTTTTCTGTTATGGTTTACAAATCGGGTTTGCCAAAAATCAAGCTCTGATTATTTGTTCTTCTCTGCGATTGCAGCCTGAGCAGCAGCAAGACGAGCGATCGGAACACGGAACGGTGAGCAAGATACATAGTCAAGGCCGATCTTGTGGCAGAACTCAACGGAAGACGGGTCGCCGCCGTGCTCACCGCAGATACCGCAGTGAAGTGACGGACGGGTAGCTTTACCGTTCTTAACAGCCATTTCCATGAGCTGGCCTACGCCGGTCTGGTCAAGCTTAGCAAACGGATCGCTCTCGAATATCTTCTTGTCATAGTAAGCACCGAGGAACTTACCTGCGTCATCACGGCTGAAGCCGTAAGTCATCTGAGTAAGGTCGTTGGTACCGAAGCAGAAGAACTCAGCTTCCTTAGCGATGTCGCCTGCGGTAAGAGCCGCACGCGGAATCTCTATCATGGTACCTACTTCATACTTCATATCGGAGCCGGCAGCTGCGATTTCTGCGTCTGCAGTCTCAACAACGATGTCCTTAACATATTTAAGCTCTTTAGCGTCGCATGAAAGCGGAATCATAATTTCGGGAGCAACGGTCCAGTCCGGATGAGCCTTCTGAACGTTGATAGCGGCACGGATAACAGCCTTAGTCTGCATCTTTGCGATTTCCGGATAGGTTACTGCAAGACGAAGTCCGCGGTGACCCATCATCGGGTTGAACTCGTGAAGAGAAGCGATGATAGCCTTAATCTGCTCAACGGTCTTGCCCTGAGCGTCTGCAAGCTTCTTGATGTCGGCTTCTTCGGTGGGAACGAACTCATGAAGAGGCGGATCGAGGAAACGGATGGTTACCGGGCAGCCCTCAAGTGCTTCATAGAGCTTTTCAAAGTCGCTCTGCTGATAAGGAAGAATCTTTTCAAGAGCAGCTTCTCTCTCTTCAACGGTGTCGGAGCAAATCATTTCTCTGAATGCGGCAATTCTGTCCTCTTCAAAGAACATATGCTCTGTACGGCAAAGGCCGATGCCCTCGGCGCCGAGCTCTCTTGCCTTCTTAGCGTCAGCCGGAGTATCTGCATTGGTGCGAACCTTGAGGGTTCTGTACTTATCAGCCCAGCCCATTATTCTGCCGAAGGTGCCGGCTATGGTAGCGTCAACAGTCGGGATAATGCCCTCATAGATGTTACCGGTAGAGCCGTCTATTGAAATGTAGTCGCCCTCGTGGAACTCCTTGCCTGCGAGAGTGAACTTCTTATTTTCTTCGTCCATATCGATGGCTGTGCAGCCCGATACGCAGCAAGTACCCATACCGCGTGCAACAACGGCAGCGTGTGAAGTCATACCGCCGCGAACGGTGAGAATACCCTGAGAAGCCTTCATGCCGGTGATGTCCTCGGGAGAGGTCTCAAGACGAACAAGAACAACCTTTTCGCCTCTCTCGTTCCACTCCTCTGCATCCTCTGCGGTGAATACTATCTTACCGCAAGCAGCACCGGGAGAAGCACCGAGACCCTTGCCGAGCGGAGTAGCTGCTTTAAGAGCTGCTGCGTCAAACTGCGGGTGAAGAAGAGTATCAAGGTTACGCGGGTCTATCATAGCTACCGCTTCTTCCTCGGTTCTCATGCCCTCGTCAACGAGGTCGCAAGCAATCTGAAGAGCTGCCTGAGCTGTTCTCTTACCGTTTCTGGTCTGAAGCATATAAAGCTTACCGTGCTCAACGGTGAACTCCATATCCTGCATATCTCTGTAATGATCCTCAAGGGTCTTGCAAACATTTTTAAACTCTGCAAATGCCTCGGGGAACTTCTGCTCCATCTCTGTGATGTGCATGGGAGTACGAACGCCTGCAACAACGTCCTCGCCCTGAGCGTTTGTAAGGAACTCACCGAAGAGGCCCTTAGCGCCGGTAGCCGGGTCACGTGTGAATGCAACGCCTGTGCCGCAATCATCGCCCATGTTGCCGAATGCCATTGACTGTACGTTAACTGCGGTACCCCATGAATACGGGATGTCGTTATCACGGCGATAAACGTTTGCACGGGGGTTGTCCCATGAACGGAAAACAGCCTTGATAGCGCCCATGAGCTGATCCTTGGGATCGCTCGGGAAATCCTCGCCTATTTTAGCCTTATACTCATCCTTGAACTGCATAGCGAGCTTTTTAAGGTCGTCTGCGTCAAGCTCTACGTCCTGAGTTACGCCCTTTTCCTTTTTCATCGCGTCTATAAGCTGCTCAAAATATTTCTTGCCGACTTCCATAACAACGTCGGAATACATCTGAATGAATCTTCTGTAGCAGTCCCAAGCCCATCTCGGATTGCCTGACATTTCGGAAATTGTGTTAACAACCTCCTCGTTAAGGCCGAGGTTGAGGATTGTGTCCATCATACCGGGCATTGAAGCGCGCGCACCGGAACGAACCGATACGAGAAGCGGATTTTTCTTATCGCCGAACTTTTTGCCGGTGATGCCTTCCATCTTTACGATGTACTCGTTTATTTCAGCCATGATCTCGGGATTGATCTCGCGGCCGTCCTCATAATACTGAGTACAAGCTTCTGTTGTGATAGTGAAGCCCTGCGGTACCGGAAGACCGATGTTGGTCATTTCGGCAAGGTTTGCGCCTTTACCGCCGAGGAGCTCACGCATGTTAGCATTACCCTCTGAAAAAAGGTAGCAATACTTTTTTGCCATTGAGAATACCTCCAATTATAAATTACAGTGTTAATGGCTGCCCTCACTTTAAAGCTATGGGCATTATAAACCGCTTGATATTATAACAGAAAAAATACGGCATTTCCATAGTTTTTGCGAATTTTTTGTATTTCGGCGAAATAAATTAAGCACAAAATATAATTTTGAGCATTTTAGGGGAAAATATGCAAGTTTTACGCCGTTTTTTGCGAACGGAAAACCGTAAAATAAAAAAGGAGCCGTAAAAATTACAGCTCCTTTCGGAAATGAAATTATACAAGACCCGCGTACATCTTTAAGATATACTCCGCGTCAAAGGTCGAAATATCGCCGCTGCGGTTTGCGTCCGCAACATATTTAGCCGTGGGGGACAGCTCCTCCATACCGTTTACGTATCTTAAAGCAAGCCTTGAGTCAACGGGCGTTATGCTGCCGTCAAGGTCCACGTCGCCGAACTTTGCCGTAAGCGGAGCCACATAGTGAGTTCCCGCATTATACACAAGGAACTGCGGATACTCCGCCCAAGTGTCAACGGTCGGCTGCGTTTTCGCCGTCATCGCCCGAACATAAAGGTCACAGCCGTTTTTGCGGTAATCAAACATCGAATGGCCGTAATTCTTTATAAACCAGGTGTTTTCGGGGAACATACAGGTTGAGGCGTCGATAACGCCGTCCTCGGAAAGACGGTTATGCCCGTCGTCCCTCGCCTGAACATAATTGTCGCCGAGAGTCGTTTTAAGACGGGCGCAGGTGGCACCGCCGCTTGTACGGTTCGTTTCAATAACTCCGTCGCTCGTGTAATCGGCGGTGGGTGTAAACGGTGCTATATAAAGATTGTAGTTTGAGAATATGCAAACCGAGGTTCCGCTTGCCTTGGCTCTCTGTAAAATCGAAGAAATATTCGCCTGAATACTATGTATCTCGTCGATTTTTCTCTCAAAGATTGCCCAGTTGGCTGCTATCGCAGAAGCCGAGGCACCGCTTTGCTGCTGGTTTTTCTCCATATACCCCTTCATTACGGCTTTTGCGTCATCATAGTATTCATCGGGTACAAACGCCCAAAGACTCGGCGTGTAGCCGAAGCCGGAAACAAGGCACTCGGTATAAATGCGGTCCTTATAGGTTCTGCCGCTGCCGTCGGGAAGCTCGGTCTCAAGGAAGCCCTCAAGCTTCGGCACTACAAGCTGCAAAAGCTTAAGCGTATCAAGCACCTTGCCGAGAGTGTCGGAATTCATACTCTGATTTATAAACGGGATAAGCTCATCTGTGTCGACGGCTATCTCGCCCTTAAAGAGACAGCCCACCATATCAAGCCCCGTAAATGCGGAATTGAGCATGGTTATGTTTGAGACGTCGTCGCAGCCGTAAAGTCCCAAATACGAAGCCAAAACCGCACCGCCCATACTGTGGCCGGCAATCGACACCTTGTCGACGTGCTTATCCGCCTTGATTTTTTGAACATACGTGTTTATGTCCGCTGCAAGCTCCTGCATGGATTTATGCCAAGTAAGACCGTAAACGTAAACGTTGTCGGCACCGACTTCGTCGCAGCACGCGTCGATTATATCCTTATCGAAGGCGTCTGCCCTTGTGACCTCGTCAAGTCCGTATTGCGATACCGGCTCTGTATATTGGTCTATAACGGTGACGTCCGGGTGCTTTGCCGTGCCGTCGGGATTGCACGAAACCGGCTCAAAAAGCTCGTTTGCTATATCCACTATTCCCGTGCAAAACGTTTCATAATCTCCCTTTAGAAACGCGCCGAGCGGAGCTATGGCGTTTTTCGCCATTTCAACTATTGCGTCCTGCGACGGCCCCCAAACCTGATTTCCGTCACCGTCCACCAGCACATATTCGCCGAAGCCGGCTATTATCAGGATAGGCGTAACCTTATCCTTGGGCTCTGCGGCTGCCGCGGGAACAAAGCAAAGAACTGTCATGGTCAGTGCCAAAAGCACGCTGACAAGCTTTTTCATCCTGTTTTTTGACATAATTATCTCCCCCTGCTTTAAACAATTAAGTAGATTTTACCATAATTATATCTTTTTTGCAATATTTTTTATATAATCAGCTCACAAAATCCGTTTCAACCTTTTTAATTGACGTTTCGGGCGAATATGTCCATTTATCTATGTGGCCGTCACTTATAAAATAATCCGCCGACGGACTTTTGCCGTCACCGGTAAAATAGTCCACAATAATAAGCTTTATTTTCATTCTTTCGGGATTTATGCTTTTTATGTAAACCGCGGCGCTGTCGCCTGCGCGCGGCCCGGAGGTGCATTCCGCAAGCCCTGCAAGATTTGGCGCAAGCTCCACAAATATACCGTAATCCTCCACGGAGCGTATTACGCCGGGTACGGTTTCTCCGGGTGCGAATTTTGACGCGTTTTCCTCCCAAGTGCCGAGCAGCTCTTTTTGCGACAAGGTGATTCTGCCGTTTTCGTCTATTGATTTCACAACTGCCTTTATATCCTGATTAACCGAAAAGCGAACTCTCGGATGGGGTATGCGCGACACCGAGATACCGTCTATCGGCAGAAGTGCCGAAATGCCCGCGCCTATATCGCAAAACGCACCAAACGGCTCAAGGTGCGTCACACGCGCGTCGATTATATCGCCCGGAATGAGTCTTGAGGTATAATTTGCCGCGCACTCCTCTTGGAGCTTGCGGCGGCTGAGCAGAGCGATTGTCTCGCCCCTTTCATCCTCGGAAAATCCCGTTATCACAAAGTCAACGGGCTTATTAACGCGCGATATTATGGCTATGTCGCGAACCGTGTTATCTTCAATTCCCATAGCGCATTCCTCGCGCGGCATAAATCCCTTCATACACCTTAAATCCACGTCGAGATTGTGTCCGCGGTCGCAAAGAACCGCGCGCGCTTCAAGCGATTCGCCCGACAAAAAGGCATTTTTTAGCTCCGACGGGCTTGAAAGTCTTTTTTCGACAGCTTCAATGTCTGCGCGTGAGCCCTCGGGGTAATATTTTTTCATAATTCTCACCTGCTCCGTTTACACTATGCCTGCCGCTTTATAAACACCGTGTCCCTATGGCAGGTACAACACTATATGTATATGCGGCAGCTCTTCGGTTGAGAATTAACGCGCGATTTTATTTTAGCCCGACAAGCCTCCGGTTTTGCCGCAACGCAGAATGAAGCGAGCCGCCAAAACCGTAATAAACAAAAAGCGTAAAATGCAAAAGTGCCGCAAACACGAGGTTTGCGACACTTTTTTACACCATATTCAAATATCACTTTTTAGCCTGCTTTGAGTACTTCTTGAGATATATAAATCTCATAAGTCTTGTCTCAATGGGGCTTATGGGCTTGCCTGCCTCAAACAGTCTTGCGCCGACTGCGGTCTTGCAGCCCTTATCCATTACCATTTCAACCGCCGTGGCATCATATTCGCTGCCCGATACGCAAAGCGCACCGTTATTATTAAGAAGAACGCCGTTTCTGCCCTTGAGAGCCTTTACGACCTTCTTAGCGGTCTTTTTGGTGCTGTTTGGATTAAACGTTACCGAGCGAACGGTTGCACCGACAAGCTGTGCAAAATCGTCAAGAAGCGGCTTCATTGTTTTGCCCGACTTAGACATTGCGACTTCTGCCGGAGTCTTGGTATGCATAATGAAGTTTACGTCCTTGCGCTTATTATAGATAGCTCTGTGCATTTCCGCGGAAGCCGGATAATCGTTTCCTGCCACAAGCTCGCCCGTTTTAATATCTATTCTGACTATCGAGCCGTCGCCGTTTACGGCACTTATATTAAACACGCTGCCGTCACGTTCGCTGTTGCACGGCTCAAATACCGGAGCCTCCTTGGCACTTGAGTCAAAGAGCGAGCCGATATAATCGGCTACGTCGCCGAAGGTCTCGGCTACCTTACCGGTGATGAGATGATATCTGTTTTTAACGGTAGTTTCGCAGATTTTTTCAAGCTCTGCCGCTACCTTAAATGCCTCGTCGTAATCCTTACCCATGCAAAGAGCACCGTGGTGAGCCATAATTACGGCCTTGGAGTCCGAGCGCTTTATAGCCTCGACAACACCCTTGCGAAGCTTGCCTGTTCCGGGAAGCCCGTATGCCGCAATCGGGACATTATTGCCGACTATTTCGGCCGACGCGGGCTCAACCTCGTTTATATCCATACCGAGCGCGCTTATGACGGACGCCTGCATCTGATGTGTATGAATTACGAAATTAACCTCGGGGCGAAGACGATATGCCTCGGCATGAATGCCCTTTTCGGAGGACGGCTTAATGTCACCCTCATAGCTGCAATCGTCGATATTAACAACGACTATTTCGTCGGGAGTAAGAGTCTCATAGGGACGTCCGCTCGGAGTAATAACGAATTTCTTGTCGTCCACTCTGCACGAAATGTTACCCCACGTTCTCGCGATAAGGCCGTATTCAACAACCTCTATACCGGCTTTAATGACGAGCTGTTTTGCTTCCATTATATCCATAGTATTCACCTCTTCGTTATTTATAACAAAGCGGGACAGACGGAAAACCCGTCCGCCCCGTTTTCTTGGGATTAAATTCAGTCAGCCTTAACAGCGACGTTTTCAAATACTCTGTCGAAGCAAGCAAGAGCCTGGTCAATCATCTTAGGAGTATAAGCGGCTGAAGTATAAAGACGGCTGCCTGCGAGAGTTACAAGACCCTCTGCCATGTAAGCTGCGCCCATATGCTCCATTTCCTTTTGTCTTACGCTGGTCTCGCCGAGAATTGCCGGGATTTCCCACGGTTTCTTCCAGTTGATTTGATAGTGCATTGTTCCGACTGTCTCAAGGTGGCAGATAGAGCCGGTGTTCCAAACTACGAAGGGAAGACCGTGCTTCTTAACGAGCTCTTTAAGACCCGCACAAATTCTGTCGCCCATCTGACCTGCCTTCTGGCAAGCGTTTGTTCTTTCAATTTCTTCAAGAGTGAAGTAGCCTGCGCAGCATGAAAGCGGGTTAGCGGTCATTGTGCCGCCGACAAGAGCCTTGTGAATCTTCTTACCGCTCGAATCAAGGCCTGCGCCGAGATACTTCATGTACTCTCTCTTACCGCCGATGCCGCCTGCACCCGGATAACCGCCTGCAATAACTTTACCGAAGATGGTAAGGTCGGGCGATACGCCGAAGTAACCTTGAGCACCTGCCATACCGATACGGAAGCCTGTAACAACCTCATCGAATACGAGGAGTGCGCCGTATTTGCGGCAAAGACGCTCAACGCCCTTAACATATTCAACAGTAATGGGTGTAGTACCGCTCTCGGGTCCTACCGGCTCCATATAAACAGCTGCTGTGCCGCCGCGGAACTGGTTGAGTCTGAGCTTTCTCTCAAGCTCGTCAAGATCATTCGGAGTAGTCTCCTGAATGAACATAAAGCAGTTGAGCGGAACGCCGTGAGCCTGTGTGAACTTGGTGCCGTTTACGCGGATACCGTAAGCCATCTGATCGGACCAGCCGTGGTAAGCGCCGCCCATTTTAATGATGTTCTTATGCTTTGTAGCAAGTCTCGCGATACGAGCCGCACCCATGCAAGCCTCGGTGCCCGAGCCCATCATACGGAACATATCAACGGTTTCAACGCTGTCGGAAATCTTTTTGGCGAGCTTGTACTCAAACTCGTGGAAAAGTCCGGTTGAGGGACCGCAAGTATTAAGGAGGTCAATGACCTGCTCACGAACAGCTTTCGGGTTGGAGCCGAGAACAGTCGGACCGCCTGCCTGAAGGAAGTCGAAATACTTATTGCCGTCAACGTCATAGAGATATGCACCCTCTGCCTTTGTGAAAACAAGCGGGAAGGGATAGTTGAAAGCAAGGTTATGCTGAACGCCGCCGGGAATTATCTGGCGAGCTTCCTCAATCTGTGCTTTTGATTTGAGGCACTTTTTGTTGTAATACTCATCCTCGTATTTTTTAAGAGCCTCCGGCTTGATGGTGTAAATCGGCTTTTTAATAAGCTCATCAAGCTCTTTGTTGACTGCAACAGCGTCATTGTACTCCGAAATTGCAAATCTTGTGTCCATATCGTGACCTCCGTTTAATAAAATTAACGAAACGGTGCTGCGCAAAAGCGGCGCACCATAGATAACCACGTGTAGTGAATTACCGTTCACTTGTAATTATAGCACAAAAAAGGCTCTTGTCAACGCAAAAATACGACGCGGCAGTCAAATCGAACTCAAAATCGCGGACGTTTAGATGTTTTTTAACTATTATTTAAATTTGTTAACCCAAACAGCCGAGAATTTGAAAAAATGACGAATACATCTGTGGGGTGAAAATGAGCAAATACACAATATATTGATGATTACTCCGTCAAAATAAATAATCGGCGTGTTAATTATTCGTCAATCTGCCGAAATTTCAATATTTGGGTAAAAAAGCGCGGATTTTTTGCATAAATGTCTCTTTCGACTGCCGAAATTGCATTGCAGCCGCTTTCAGGCTCCCTCAAATAGGGCGTGGGGAAATGTCAATAGGCTCCCTTGTAAAGGGTGATTCCCCACAGTGTGGGGAAATGTCACGGAGCGACAAAGGGGACTCTCTCCCGTCAGGAGCTGGCTGTGAGCAACGCGAACAGACTGAGGGATTAAAAAGTAATGCACTTACTTTTGGAAATCTTTTTTGAGAAAATCCCTCCGAGTTGCCTTAACGGCAACCCACCTCTCTTTTCAAGGGAGGCTGAAAAGTAAAAAGGCGAAAACGGAAGTGGAAAACGAATAGTGAAAAGGTGGGCAGGGGGTGTGGAAAGCTACATATATGACATACAAAAACAGAATAAGCACACAACGCTTCTGTCATTCTCTTCCTCTTCATCTCTCATATGACCACAAAAAAATAGGCGACAACACCTAAATTAAGTACAAAAACAGAATAGGCATACAAATATCAAAATAGGGTGCAAAGACAGAATAGTGCACAAAATACAAAACAGGGCACAAAAAAACAGAGCAAGGCGAACCTTGCTCTGCTTATAATTGTTAATAAATCGGATCGATTGCTACGTGAGCGTCAGATCTCAACCCAACCCGAGTCGCCGCCCTCTACGGGGCCGGTGCCTATGGAGATTGTGATGATATCATCAAGCTCGTATGCAGAAACATCGAAATCCGGTGTTTGATAAACCTGTTTCATTGAGATTTAATCTCCTTTCAAGATATAATAATAAATTTTAATGTCGGAACGGAATATTCAGTTTTGAACAGCCGAACCGATAGTAAAGTTTCGCTGTGGTTTCTTGGTAAAATTCAATTACTGAGCTTTCCAAGCAGCAACAGCAGCATCATATCCTGAAGCAACTTTAGCAGTTACAGCTGCGGAATACCAAACATAATGATCGGCAGTACCGTCATTGTAGCATACATAAGCGATGCAGTCAATATCAGTTGCCTGAGAAGCATGAGAGATATTCTTGACGATTGCGCCGAAGTATGCATCGGAAGAAGCGCTTGCCTGACTTACATAGTCGGTAGAAGCAGCTTTCCAAGCTGACGGAAGTGCGGTGCCTTTTTCAACTGCTGTCTTAGCAGCATCTGCATCGGCAGCGCCTGTGTTGGCAGCAATGAAGCCAACGCTCTTAATTGTATTGCCGTTTGAGTTCATAGCAGCGAAATCAGCAGCTGTGATAACCGAAGTAAGTCTGAACTGGAAGAGATCGTCCGGATCAGTTGTCTTATCGCCTGTGAACTTAACCTGAGTCTTATACTTAGCTACAGCATAAGACGGAGCTGACGGCATGTTAGCCATGATGTTAGCTCTACTTACATCATATTTAGTAAAGTAATCTGGCTTTTCGCCATTTGTATACTCAATAAACTGTTGGTTTTTATCATAAGTGTCGCAGATTGTAATATTTTTGTTACCTGCTTTAAGCGCAGCCTCATCGCCTGTTACATTAAACACCATAGTAGCCTCAGCGATTGAAAGACCATTTTCGCCTTCAGTTACAGTATAACCATCAGCTGCTGTGACGTTATGGTTTGTAGCGTCAGCGGTAACAGTAAACATTACTGAATTATTATATAACTTTTTATCTGCCGCACTCATTGAAGAACCGTTCATTACAGCCTTTCCGTAATTCGCGTTAATTTTTGGTGCCACAGATACTTTAGCATATTCCGCCAAGTCACCAAGAAATACACGGCTTGTTGTGTCAGGAGTGTAAACATTTGAATCGTAAAGCAAAGCAACCTTAAAGTCGCTCATTTTTTGGCTGTAATCATTCAAATTAAAATAAAAAGTAACAGTCACCTTTGCTCCTGGAACAATTTCCGCTTCTGTTTTATCGGAAACGAGAACTAATCCTACATCGGTGCCCTCTGCCGGAACTGCATAAACACCAATAGCAATAGTAGACAAAAGCATTAACACAACAAGAGCCACACTTAAAATCTTATTTATCTTAAGCATATTTTAGTCTCCTATTTGTAAAATATTGTTTCTTAGAATTATGATGTTACCATGCTTTATTAAAATCAGCAGCTATTTCCTTTTGAGAGCTAAGCTCTTTTACCCACTGATCATGTGCCTCAATATCACTAGAGTCAGTAATATTCACAGCAGCATCAGCATTTACATCGCAGGAATAGTAAGCCGCTGTATCTTCAGGGATCGTTTTTACCCACTGGTCATGCGCTTCAATGTCAGAAGAGTCAGTAATGTTAACTGCGCCGTCGCCGTTTACATCGCCGAAGTAAATGAATACATATGTTGCAACTACTTTACCGCTGTCATCTTTAAGAAGGATGGTAGCCCCGGTAGTTATATTACCCTGATCGTTGGCAACTACTTCAATAGAACCTGCTTTTGTAGTAACAAAATCCTCAATGTTTTCGCCATTAAGGGTATCGATACCGAATACACAGCCGGCATATTCGCCCGAGTCTGTGCAAAGGTCGGTTCTGATAACCGCACCGTTGCCTTCTTCGGTAAGGATAAGTTCCGGATCAGCTGCAGTAGCAGCCTTCATTACCGGGAATGTAAGTTTCTGACCTGTGGTATAAACCGTAGAGGTTACATCAGAGGTCTTGTAGGAACCTACATAGAGTTTACCGCCGAGATTGGTCATTGTTTTCTGATCGTTGAGCACGCCGAAAGCGGCCGCGGTATCGGAAATGGCCTTAGAAGCGGTAAAGGTGAGGGTCGAAAGTACGACGCCGTTTGCCTTCTGAGCAACAGCTCCGCCGGCAACCTGCGGTAATACGCCGACATAGACATAAGTCTTGCCGCCCGCAGCAGCATCATTTACGACCGTCTTTGTTGCATCGCCTGCACCGAACAGCGTTGAAGCGGTTGTGCCGCTTACAAACTTAACAGCACTGCTGTCATACTGAACAGGAACAGAAACCGTTGCAGCATAATAATCTGTGGTTAATTTTACGGTAACCTTGACCGTTTCGCCTGCGCTATATGACGCCTTGTCAAACGATAAAGCGATAGTGCCGTTTTCTGCGACACCGGTATTATCATTTGCGAAAACGCCGACTGCAAGCACGCCAAGGAGCATAACTACAGATACAATAAGGCTAATAGCCTTTTTTGCCTTGGTCATTTTTTGCCTCCTTCTATTCTTAATCAATATTAAATATACACTTTTGAGAGCACAATGTCAATAATTTGTGAATAAAAATGGCACGCCGAAAGAAAATATCCCTTACGCTATCACAAATAAAGTTATTTCCTCGCGAGCTTTAAAAGCTTTGTACCGTTTTTTCACAAAACTATTCCGCCGCACTTTTAAAGTATATGCTCTAATCTTTTTAAGAATATCCCATTACATACACCCTTGTGGGGGAGAAAGCTCCCCCACCGGGTTTTAACTTAAGTAATTAAAGGAAATTACTTCTGAGCGATTGCAGCTCCGCCGTAAGCAGCGTCAACTACAAGGCCGTAGTTAGCGAGGTCAACCTTACCGGTAGCAAGGCCGCCTGCAGTCTTATAAGCGCCTGTGAGAGCAGCTTTGTTGTTGATTGCGAGGTCCATGGAGGAAGCATCGAATCCGTCAACAACACCGTCGCCGTTTACATCGCCGTAGATAACGACTGTGTAGATAGCAACCGGAGCACCGCTCGACTTGAGGCTGAGTGTTGCGGTAGCGCCTGTACCATAGAGGCCTACGGCGTTAGCGGCAACATTAAGAGTTGTAGCCGAAGAATCCTTAGCCGTTACTCTTGCGAGTACGTCGTCGGCAGTAGCAAGCGAGCCGGGTGTTACGCCGGTGATGAGAGAAGCGCTCTCTGTTACGGAAACGCCCTCATTTGAACCCGCTGTGGTGGGAACTGCTACGTACTTGCATACGAACGGAGCCATAGCATTCTTGAGGTTTGCGATAACAGCGTCAATTTGAGCTGCTACAACATTTGAATAGAAGCGGTCATTTGCAGCATAGTTTTCAGCGGAGCCGCTGTAAAGGTTTGCTGTGTTGCCCTTCTCATCGGTGTACTCATAGCCGAGTACGGAAACGAGCTTAGCATAAGCTTCGGTCTCTGAAAGGCCGTCAGCTTTTGATGCGTCAAATGTATATGCACTGTTGTCAGTGAATATCGACTTAGCCTGAGCTATTACTGCCTCAAGCTCGGTGTAAGCGCCTGCCTCGAGAGCAGAAGCCGATTTCGGCATGAGAGCACGCTGAGCGATTTCAAGCTCATACTTAACGTCGAATACCTCGGACTGAAGAGCCTTAGCGTTGGCATTTAATGCCTCGGCAGCTGCAAGAGCCTTGGTATATCTTGCATAAGAGCCTGCTGTGTAATCAGCCTCTTTGTAGCCCTGAGCCTTAGCGGCTTTGATTTCCTTATCAAGGAACTGCTTTTCGGTTGTAACAGCAGCGCCTTTAAGGAAGCTTGCATACCAAGCAATGTTCTTAGCGCTGTTGAGAATTGCAAGCTCCGAATAATCGGGAGTCTTGTAAGCCTTTACAGCATCCATATAAGCGTTCTGAGCTTCGGCTGAAGGAGCCTTCATGGAAGCTACGATAGCACTCTTATATGTAGCGTTTGCCTTGTTGGCAATAGCAGTAATTTCAGCCTCTGAGAGTGAGCTGCCGTCAATGTACTTTTCGGGAGCTACGGGACCCTTGTAAGCGTCAATGATAGCGTTGCCGGCTTTCATTGCCTTTTCGTAAGCCCAATAAGCATAGAGGTCGAAGTTCTGATAGTTGATGTCGCCGGCAGCCTTAAGAGCAGCCTCAATGGGAGCCGGTGTAACGGTTGCAGAACCGTCTGCAGGTGTTGTGCTCTCGTCGTTTGCCGTGTCAAGAGCCTTAGCGGCGGTTTCAAGAGCGGTTATAGCAGCTTCAAGCTTTTCATCTGTGTAGTTAGAGATGTTAGCCTTCTTGAACGGAGCGTAAGCAAGCTTAGCGGCAGCGGTAAGAGCTGTCCAGTAAGTGTTCCAAGCCTCTGCCGGATACTTAGAAGAATCACGGTTAGCCTTGAACTCGCTGTCAACGGCCTTCTTAATATTGGTGCTGTTGTAATAATAGAGTGTACCGAGAGGAGCAGACATGGAAAGTGAGCCTTTCTTCTTGCCGACAACCGCTTTATACTCACCGTAAACAGTTACGGAGTTGTTACCGAGAGCAATGGTAGAACCTGAAGGAACTGTCTCTGCATCTACATCTGATTTAAGCCTCAGCGGATTAACGGTAACAATATTACCGGTATAACTATCATCATTCTTCACAAACTTAAGGAAGGTCTTATTTACAAGATCCTCGGTCTGACCAGATGACTCAAAGTAATTTGTGTCAAAACCGGATACCGAACCCGCCGTAAACTTGCAATCCGTGTCTCTTGTATTGGTCCAAGTTACGGCAATGTTTGAAACAGTAGAAGCAAGAGCCGACGCACTTGTTGCAAGGTAATCTGTGGTGGTTTCACCCTTCATCTTAACTACATCGATAAGATCGACCGTCTTTTTCTTCTCACCAGAATCCCAAGCGGAGCCGACGGTATCGGCTTTATCGTTGGTTGCATACTCAAAGGTAGTTGAAGTAATGTCGCCGTTGTAAGCAGTACCGTCCTTGAAGGTGAAGCTGTAAGTAGCGGTTACCTTTACAAGGCTGTCTGTGGGAACTGCTGTGTTAAGAGTAACGTCGGTGCTCTCATACGGTGAAAGCTTCTTTGCCTCGCCTGTGAGCATTTCTTCGCCGTTAACGGTAACAGACTTAAGAGTGAGCATATAAGGATGATCATAGGTATCGCCGTGCTTTAAGAGCATACCTGCAGATGCGTTTGTTACCTTAAGAGTAGTATTCATCTGGCCGTTTGTAAGCTGTACATAGTTAAGTGAACCCTTATCTATTGTAAGCTTAGGCTCAGCATAGGACTGAGCGTTGGTAGTCCAGCCGAGGAAGAAGTTTACGAACGGAAGAGCTACGTCGAGAAGACCGCCTGATTTAACGGCATAGGCAATGCCGACAATCAATTTCTCTGCGAGGTCTGCAATAGCGCTCTGCTGAAGAATAGCGTTAAGTGAATTGTAAGAATCGCCGATAAGAGCGGTGTTGCCGCAAGCCTTACCGAGAACCTTGTTAAGGAGCTCTCTTACGATTCTGAATACTGCGGGATACATAGCCTCGGTTCTGAGAGTGCTGTTAGCAGGAATATTGAATATGCCCGTAACGCTGTTTGTACCGAGGAGCTTGCTTACGTCAAGGTTGAGAAGGTTGTCGATAATGTCTTCTCTGAGAACAGTCTCAAGGAAGGTCTTGCCGTCTTTGGCGGTTTCGTTAATCAACTTCTCAACGGGAAGAACGTCGCAAATAATCTTGTCGAGCTTAACCCACGGATCCTGTGCGGTAGCAAGGTCGAGGTCAAGGCCGTCGGTGTTGATGAGCTTCTGGAACTTCCAGCACCACTCGTTGTCGGAGGTGAGAGCCCAGTCGATTATCCAGTCAATGGTGTCTTCCCAAGCGCGTGTGTTCTTTTCGAAGTCTGCAAGCTTATAAGTCTTGGAGGCCGCAAAGCTGTAGCCGTCAGCCTTATCGGAGCCGAGGTCGGCAAGCTTGGAGAGATACTTCATACCGATGTCGGTGCCCATGGTAAAGATGACATCGAGCCAGTAGCCGCTGTCCTTACCCTTTACGAGTGACTTCGAGTTGTAATCGGTATAAATAAGTGCGTCATAGTTGTAAGTCGGAACGAACTGAGTTGCAAGCTCACGAATTACGCAAGCGAGAAGAGTGGTTACGTTCTGACCCTTGAGCTCGGCAGCCGACGGGAGAATTATCTGAGGCATAAGAGCCTTAACGCCGATTGCGCCGAGAGCGGTAACAACGTCCTGATCGGAAGCGGACTTATCTACGACTGTGTCATAGTAGCCTGCATAAACAGTCTCATAGCCGGTACCGAAGAGATACTCGGGGTTATAAGCTGCTACATACTGAAGAGCCTTGCGAAGATTGGGAATGAGCTTTGTATTATCGCCCTTTGTCCAATTGATTGCAGCCTTTGCAGTATCAGAAAGCATTGTGTCGATTGCCTTAGCAACAAAATCGTTGAGCGCCGCAAGAACGGTGGTATAACCCGCTGCCGAAGCAGTAACGGAGCCGTCGTTTGCAGCTGTGGGCATAAACTCGTCAACGAAATCACCGGAGATGGTGTAGTTCCAGTTAATGAGCTTAGCGAACGAATTAGCTGTTGACATATCGAACTTGAGCCAGGTCTCGGTGAGACCGTCTTTGCTGACAAGGCGATAATAGCCGTTGCCGTCGGAGCCTATTGTGAAGTCCGACCACTCCCAATTGTATGTGCCGGCAGCCTTAGAATAGAATGCCTTTACATCTGACGGAAGCTTAGCGAGAACAGCGGTGGCCTCTGAAGCCTTGCCGCCGAAGAGCTCGGTCTTTTCAGCGCCGAACCACTGTGCAAGAAGCATCTTAACCGAACCGTTGAGAACAACGGGAGCAAGATCCTTAAATACATAGGGAGCTATCTGATAGAGAGCCGAAACAAGAGTGTTGCTGTCAAGGTTGAAGATTTCCGAAACCTTACCGCTTGTAGCAAGTGAGGGAAGGAAGTAGCTGTCTTTAACGTAATATTTTACATTTTCGCCCGAAGCGTTGGTGTAAACATAAACGCCTGTGCCGTTGCCTTCCATATCGGTTTCTTCGGTCTTGTAATATTTCTCATCCTGAGAAACATATGTCTTCTTATCGGTATTGTATTCAAATACCTCGATGTAAGCGCCCTTAGAGTCTGAGCCCTTAACATAATAATTGCGAAGACCTGCGTCAGCGCTTGTCGGAAGAGCAATGTGATTGCTTACGCAGTTGCCGGAAGCGTCTTCTTTATAAGAAGTATAGCTCTGCGGCTTAGACATAGCGTTGATGAGGACATTCTTGATAAGAGTGTCGGGATTTTCGGTTGTTGTTGAATAAGTGTTGATGAGCGTCATGTCATCGTCAACTCTTGCAAACAACGGATAAACAAGACCCTTTACAAGGCCCGGAAGATCCGAGAGGTACTTATTAACGGCGGAGATATCAACAAAGTTGCCGATAACGCCGACGTCGAGCTTGCCGTCGTTGATAACCTTTTTAACGAGACCTGCGTTGTCGTTAAGAACATTGGCAAGACCGTTAACTATGTCGAGCTGAGCATTCTTTTCTCTTGTCATGCCCGACGGCCAGTTTTTAAGGTTAGCGTTTTTAACTATGCCGAGCAAGCCGCTTAAAAGCTTAACAGCTCCGCTGTTAAGAAGGGACTTAACGTTGTCGATGGTTCCGCAAAGAGCATTAACCGAGCGAAGGTCGATAACAAGTTTCAATTTTCCAACACTAAAAACTTCGCCCATGTTTATGTTCGCGGCGGCAAGGGTAACATCAAGGAAGTCGAATACAACTGACATTCTCTCTTCGGTAGAGAGCCTTGTTACCGCGCCGTCCGGGCTGTATGCGTCAAGAGCGGTGAGCTCTTCGCCGCTACGATAATTGGTCTTAGCAGCAAACGCCATTACGGACATAGTTGAGAAAATCATGACAACTGCCAAGATGACACTTAACAATTTGGTAGATTTTTTCATACGTGTTTTTTCCTCCTAAAAAGATTTACATTAAAACCATGTATGCGTGCCCGATTTTTTCTGCGGGCGGCACTCCCCGCAACAATTCCTCGCACAAAATCCGCTGTACTTCTGACCGCTCTTTGATTTACAAGAAAGCAAACCGATTTCGGCACGTTAACTCGGTCGGTTTCCACCGTTTCCACTTCCGTAAAAATGAATCGGTGGAAAACTGATGATACACACCCGAGCATATTACCGTAGGATGTGTATCAAAACGGGATGGAAACTGCACGGTAAATCAGCCGTGCGGCAGCGCTCCCTCAAAAAAGGGGGCACTTCGCCCTATTACACCATTCCTATGGTTAGTTAAAGTATAGGGTTTTAAACGAAAAAAGTCAATAAATTGTTCACACAAATTTGTTGATTTTCTGTATTGAACAAATAGAATTGTTATTTTTGGGCAAAAGTGGCAAACAAAATTGGCAATGTTGTTGTAAAATTATGAACAAATTGTTAACGTTTTCGAGTTTTGAACTTTTTGACAAGTATTGAACACGGTTTTGAACATTTTTACGGTATTTTCTGGTAAAAACAGAGGGCTTTCAGGTCCCTTGAAAAGGGTGATTCCCCACAGTGTGGGGAAATGTCGCGGAGCGACAAAGGGGACGGGCTCCCGTCAGGAGCTGGACGCGAGTTCACGAGCGGACTGA
>ERZ1026780.485-NODE-485-length-31691-cov-6.728189_pt1 | contig 31691 bp, 21 predicted proteins | sample MGYA00380126_ERZ1026780 | MGnify/ENA primary metagenome ERZ1026780 (study PRJEB33269, sample SAMEA4719762) | human gut metagenome | biome: human-associated habitat; feature: organic feature; material: feces | place: Cameroon | collected 2013-10 ... | reverse complement strand
GAGCGGATGAGCGCGGGGTTGGGGCGGGGACGCTTTCTGCTGGGACTTTCGGCGTGGGCGCCGCTCGTGGCCTGTGCGGGGTTCCCGGATCCGCGCGCGGCGCTTCTGCCGCTCATCGGCTGTCTCTGGACCTTCGTGGCGTGGTGCGCGGCGGTGGCGCCGCTCGGTGCGGCGCATGGTCCCGACCGGCGCCGGGTGGCCGTGGGGCGCACGATCGGAGCGCTGCTCTACCTGCAGATCGGGTTCATGCTCGCGGTGCCCCGCCGCGAACTCCTCGTGGCGGCGGTCGTCCTGTGGCTTGCCGCGCGGATGATCCGCCGTTTCGCGCCGACTGTTCGCGGTTCCTAGCACGCGGCGCGGGGCGTTGTGCTATAATGGCCGCATGGAGAAGCTTCTTATTGCCATCCTGGCGGCGTGCCTCGCCGCGCAGGGTTTCGCCGCCGCGCGTATCCGTGCGGTCTACACGGTTCCCGGCGAGCTCAACGGCATCGTCGGGCACGTGCAGGGCGCGGCCTGTTCCACGCAGGGCGTCTACCTGTCGCATGCGGGGGGCATCTACAAGATCGGCTGGAACGGGCGCCTGATTCGGTCGTGTGCCGCTCCCATCCACCTCGGCGACGTCGCGTATGCGGACGGACGCCTCTACGGCGCGCTGGCCCTGCGCGAGCCCGTCAGCGGCAGGAAGGGCATGATCCGCGTGTGGGACGAGGACCTGAACGTCGTCGGCGAACATCTCCTCCCAGACAACATCGACGGATGCGCCGTCATCGGCGACACGATCTACTACGGGCTTGACCTGTATGGTCCGGCGCCGCACCGCCGCTGCCGGATCGGCCGTCTTGCGCGCGACGGTTTCCGGGATCTGGGAAGCGTCGAGACCGATCAGGGCGGACCGTGCCACTACGGCGTGCAGACGATGGCAACGGACGGCGAACGCCTCTTCTGCGGCTACTACGCCGCCGGCTCGCCGCCCGTGACGTGCGCGTGGTTCACGCCCGACCTGAAGGCGTGCGGCGGCACGCCGGCCTTCCCCTGCGCCGAGGGGTTCGGACGGATCCCGCCGTCCCTCTTCCCCTCCGAACAACCGCGCTTCTTCGTCGTGCGCGCCCTGGGGGGAAACAGCCGCGCGTGGCATTCGATCACGAACCCGCCGCAGGTCCGCCTCGACTTCTACGAGTGGCGGGACGGGCAGTTCCACGACGTGACGGAGCGCGTGCCGCCGCCGCCGCTCCTGCGGGGCGACTTCCGCGCGAGCGCCCCGTTCATCTTCGTCGACCGGAAGGCGAAGCTCTACCGCATGTATCTGCAGACGCACGACACGGACGGATTCGGGGCGGGGGTGCAGATGCGCACGAGTCGGGATCTCCAGGCGTGGTCGGTGGCGAAGCAGGTGCTGCGCGTACCGGCGAAGCGTGCGTGTACGTCCGTCTGGGCGCCCGAAATGCACGAATACAAGGGCAAATACTATATGTTCGCGACGATCTCGACGCGGAACGGGGCCTTCCCCGAGCTTCCGCTCCTGGAGCCGGGCGACTGGCCGAAGGTGGCGCGCCCGAAGCGCGGCACGTGGATCTACCGGGCCGATTCGCCGGAGGGGCCGTTCCGGGAGTGGAGCGCGGAGTCGATTCCGCCCCCGGAGTGGTCCACGCTCGACGGTACGTTCTGGGTGGAGGAGGGGCGGCCGTACATGGTGTTCTGCCACGAATGGACGCAGGTGCGCGACGGGCGGATGATGGCGGTGGCGCTCACGCCGGACCTGAAGGCGGCGGCGGGCAGTCCGTTCGAGCTCTTCCGGGCGTCGGCACGGCCCGATGCGCCGCAGGATCCGCGTGCGACGCACGTGACGGATGGGCCGTTCCTCTACCGCTCCTACAACGGGTCGCTGCTGATGCTGTGGTCTTCCACGTGCCGGACGGGGTCCTGCGTCTACGTGACGCGCTCCGCGAGCGGCCGGCTGGCGGGGCCGTGGGGGTCGCACACGCGCATCTTCGACCTGGACGGCGGGCACGCCATGCTGTTCCGCACGATCTACGGGCAGCTCGCGCTCTGCCTCCACCAGCCCAACCAGCCGTGGGAGCGGCGGCGCGCGCGGATCCTGTTCGTCGAGGATCTGGGCGATACGCTGCGGGTCGTCGAGTAGGCGGGCATCGAAGGGAAGGAAAGAGGAGACGACATGACGCATCTGATCGTGATGGTCGCCGGGCTGGGGTACGAGGGGCTCGCACGGCGGAATCAGCTGAAGATGGCGGGATTGGAGTTCCGTCCCGCGAAGAGCGTGTTCCCGGCGGTGACCTGCACGGCGCAGGCGACGTTCCGGACGGCGCGCGCGCCGCGCGAACACGGCATGACGTCGAACGGGTTCTTCTCGCGTACGCTGATGAAGCCCGCGTTCTGGGAACAGTCCGCCGCGCTCGTCGGGGGGCCGCGCATCTGGGAGGCGGCGCGTGCGGCGGGCGCGCGGGGGGGGATGTACTTCTGGCAGCAGTCGCTCGGCGAGTGCGTCGATGCCGTCATTTCGCCCGCGCCGATCCACAAGCACGGCGGCGGGATGATCATGCGCAACTACACGCAGCCGGCCGAGATGGGCGACGTGCTGGACCGACGGTGCGGCACGTTCCCGCTCCACCGCTACTGGGGTCCGTTCGCCTCGCCGAAGGTGGGGCGCGCGGTGCTGGCGAACTTCTTCGCGATGGCCGAGGCCCACGAGCCCGACGTCGCCTTCCTCTACCTGCCGACGCTCGACTACGAGGCGCAGCGGCACGGGCCGGATGCGGCGGCGGCGGAAAAGGCGCTCGCGGAGTTCCGCGCGCAGCTGGAGCGTCTGGCCGACTTCGCGGCGCGGCGCGGAGGCGCGCTCACCGTCTGCGGCGACTACGCCATTGCGGCGGCGGACCGTCCGCCGGCGCGGCCGAACGCCACGCTGCGCGCGGCGGGACTCTTCCGGGTGCGTCCGGTCGCGGGGCGCGCCTACCCCGACTTCTACACGTCGCGCGCCTTCGCGATGTGCGACCACGAGATCGCGCACGTCTATGTACGGCGGGCCGAGGACGTCGAGCGGGTGGCGCGGCTTCTGGACGGGACGGGCGACTACGAGCAGGTCGAGCGGCGCGCCGGCCAGGACTGGGCGCATCCCTCGGCGGGCGAGATCCTGCTCCTTGCGAAGAAGGGGAGCTGGTGCGCCTATCCGTGGTGGACGGACCGGCGCGAGGCGCCGGACTGGGCGACGCACATCGACATCCACAACAAGCCCGGCTACGACCCCTGCGAACTCTTCTTCGACCGCTCCTTCCCTCCGAAGACGTGCCAGGACGCAAGCCGCATCCGGGGCACCCACGGGCGCGTCTCGACTCTCGCCTGGGCGTCGAGCGATCCGCGCGTCGCGGGCGATTCGATGACGGCCCTCGCCGCCTCCTGCGCGGCGGCTCTGGGGGCCGATTTGTGATATAATCCCATGCCTGTGAAACAACCGCTCAAGAACCTGGCCGTCGGCCACTTCCTCAACGAGCCGTTCATCGCGGCCTGCGCGCCGTGGACGGCGCGCATCCACGAGGTGTTCTTCGCCTGGCCGGGCGTCCTCAGCTGCCGCCCCGCGCCCGCCTTCACCGACGAGGTGAAGGCCCGCCTCCTCGGCGATCTTCGCTGGTGCCGCGAGAGGGGCATCCTCCTCGACACGCTCTTCAACTGCACGTGCTACGGCGACCGGGCGATCAGCCCCGAACTGGCCGACTTCGTGGCGGCGACGCTGCGCGACATGGACGCCGAAGGGCTCTTCCCGGACATCGTGACGACGGCCTCGCCGTTCATCGCGACCGTGCTCCGCCGCCGTTTTCCCCGGGTGAAAATCCGCTGGAGCGTGAACCTGCGCATCCACGGCACGACGGGCTTCGAGTGCGTGGAGGAGCTGTTCGACTCCTTCTACGTCACGCGGGAGCGCCAGCGCGACGCCGCCTACCTTGCGCGCGTCGCCGCCTGGGCGCGGGAACACGGCAAGGCCGTGGGGCTTCAGGCGAATTCCGGCTGCCTGCGGCAGTGCCCGTTCCAGAACTTCCACGACAACCTCCACGGGCACGACCGCATCCGCCAGAGCGCGGTGGGCGCGGCGTTCGACTTCAACGTCTTCCGCTGCCGCGAGAACTACGCGCGGAAGAACTGGGAGGACTTCATCCGCGCGACGTGGATCCGCCCCGAGGACGTGCCGCTCTTCGAGCCGCACGTCTCGGTCGTCAAGCTCGCGACGCGCCGCCACCGCTTCCCCACGCGCATCCTCAACGCCTACGCCTCCTACGCCTACGACGGGAACCTGGCCGATCTGATGGATCCCCTCCATTCGGACCTCTTCGCGCCGTACGTCGTCGACAACCGCTCCTTCCCGGACGACTTCGCGGCGACGGTCGGCGCGTGTCCCGATGCGAACGACTGCCGCCACTGCGGCCGCTGCGCGGCGGTCCTCTCCCGCGTGCTGAAGCGGCGCTAGGCACAGGACGGCCCCTTTTTATGGTACAATGCAGGGCAGACCGACCGTGGCCGATCGGAACGCGGCGGATGTCCAACAAGGAGAAAAAATGAAGAAGACGACATGGATGGCGGCGGCGGCGCTCTTTGCCGCCGGATGCTGCTGCGTGTGCAACCGCGACGGGTCCGCCGCGAAGGCGGTTTCGCCCGACGGCAAGAACGTGATCCGGCTCTGGACGAGCCCGCTCGCCTACGAGGTCGCGCGCGACGGCGTGGTGGTGGTGGCGAAGACCGAGATCGGCCTGAAGGTGGACGGCGCCTGCCTGAAGCCGGGCGAGGCGTGCAAGGTGACGGCGCGCAAGGTGGCGGGCACGGTCGAGACGCCCGTCTACAAGAAGGTGCGCATCGACCTCGCCGGGAACGAGACGGCCGTGGACTTCGGCGCGTGGGGCATCCGCCTCGCGGCGCGCAACGACGGCGTGGCCTACCGCTTCGAGACGAAGAAGCCGGGCACGATCACGGTTGACGGCGAAAAGGCCGGGCTGACGATTCCCTGCGCGGAGGCGAAGTGCGCGCTCAACTACGGCAGCAGTGCCGGCTGCGAGGAGACGGTGCCCGTCGCGTGCAAGGCGGGCGAGATCGTGACGGGCAAGGAGAAGGGGCGCCGCTTCGTCTACCTGCCGCTCGTCTACAAGGTGGGGGGCGTGAACGTGGCGGTGACCGAGTCGGACGTCTACGACTACCCGATCCTCAACCTCGTGAAGCCGGAGGGCGCGGGCGCGTTCGCCTCGACGTTCGCGGGCTTCCCGAAGCGCACCTACCGCGCGGGCGGCTGGGACAGCCGGAAGCCGATCGAGAAGGGCGGACGCTGGGTCGTCGTCGCCGAGCATGACGACTTCCTCGTCAAGACCGAGGGGACGCGCACGTTCCCGTGGCGTGTGTTCGCGCTCGCGGACGCGCCGGCGAAGTTCTGCGAGGCCGACATCGTGAACGCCCTCGCGCGTCCGCAGGCGAAGGGGGCCGACTTCTCGTGGGTGAAGCCGGGCAAGGTCGCCTGGGACTGGTGGAACGGCTGGGACAACAAGGGCGAGGCGGCCGGCTGCACGACGGCGGGCTACAAGCGCTTCATCGACTTCGCCGCGAAGACGGGCGTCGAGTACGTGATCCTCGACGAAGGCTGGAGCGAGACGCTGAACATCTGGAAGTTCCACCCGAACGTGGACGTGCCGGAGATCGTCCGCTACGGCAACGAGAAGGGTGTCGGGATCATCCTGTGGATGGCCTGGGCGCAGATCTACGGCGAGGAGGAGAAGGTCGCCGCGCACTTCGCGAAGCTCGGCGCGAAGGGCTTCAAGGTCGACTTCATGGACCGCGGCGACGCGGCGTGCGAGCGCTTCCTCTGGGCGTTCGCCGAGGCGTGCGCGAAGAACAGGATGCTCGTCGACTACCACGGCGCGCACCGCCCCACCGGCATGAGCCGCGCCTACCCGAACGTGCTCAACTACGAGGGCGTCCACGGGCTTGAGTGCGCCAAGTGGTTCAAGAACAACTACGATTTCATGGACAACGACGTGAAGGCGTTCTTCCTGCGCATGACGGCCGGCCCGATGGACTACACGCCCGGCGCGATGGACAACTACCCGATCGGCCAGTACAAGGGCGACAACGTGAACCCCGGCTCCGTCGGCACGCGCTGCCGCCAGATGGCGATGATGGTCGCCTACGAGGCGCCGCTGCAGATGCTCTGCGACGCGCCGACGAAGTACGAGAAGAACATGGAGTGCTTCTCGTTCATGGCGGCGACGCCCGTCGTCTGGGCGGACACGGTGGGCCTCGGCGGCTGCCCCTGCACCTACGCCGCCGTGGCGCGCCGGGCGAAGGACGGCTCCTGGTACGCGGCGGCCCTCAACAACAAGGATCCGCGCGACTACGTGCTTGACACCGCGTTCCTCGGCTCCGGCGAGTGGACGGCCACGCTCTTCCGCGACGCGGCCGACGCCGACGCCCGGCCGACGCACTACGTCAAGGAGGCGAAGACCTTCAAGGCCGGCGACAAGGTGACGTTCCGCCTGGCGGCGGGCGGCGGCTTCGTGGCGAAGTTCACGAAGAAGTAGCCGGAATCCCGCGAAGCGCGCGTAGCGCATTCGTGATGTGGACGGGGAGAAAACAGGCCAGCCTGTTTTCTCCTTGTCTCAAATTCGGTAACTCCTGGGTACGGTCCATGACCCGTCGGTTGTGGTATACTTTCCGCCACATGAACAGCACGTTCCAGATTCGACTTAGCCTTGCGCTTCGTGGGTGCAGATCCGCGGAGCGTGGTTGCGTCTAGTCGAAGACGGAGCCGGGCTCTTGGCCACCTTAAACGCGGATCGCCTCCCGAGGGCAGTCCGCGTTTTCGTCTACCCTCCCGCGGTTGGTCCGAATCCGAAACAAGTCAACATCACGACGGAACCGAAATGAACAACCGAATCACATTCTTCGACACGACGCTGCGGGACGGCGAACAGGCCCCGGGCTATTCGATGAACATCGAGGAGAAGCTGCGGATGGCCCGCCAGCTGGAGGCGCTCGGCGTCGACGTGCTGGAGGCGGGCTTCGCGATCGCCTCGCCGGGGGACTTCGAGAGCGTGCGGCGGATCGCCGAGGCACTGAAGACGACGACCGTGGCGTCGCTCTGCCGGGCGCTGGAGAAGGACATCGACGCGGCGGCGGCGGCGGTGAAGGGCGCGGCGCGCCCGCGCATCCACACGTTCCTCGCGACGAGCGATCTGCACCTGCAGTACAAGCTGCGCATGACGCGCGAGGCGGCCCTGGAGCGGGCGGTCGCCGCCGTGAAGTACGCGCGGCGGTTTGCGAACGACGTGGAGTTCTCGCTGGAGGACGCCTCCCGCACGGACCACGACTACATGTGCCGCGTCGTCGAGGCGGTGATCGACGCGGGCGCGACGACGGTGAACCTGCCGGACACGGTGGGGTACGCGACGCCGAACGAGATCTACGCGATGGTCGACAACGTCGTCCGCCGCGTCCCCAACATCGACCGCGCGGTCATCTCGATGCACTGCCACGACGACCTCGGCCTCGCCGTCGCGAACACGCTCGCGGGCTTCGCCGCCGGCGCGCGCCAGGCCGAGTGCTGCATCTGCGGTATCGGCGAGCGCGCGGGCAACGCGGCGCTGGAGGAGGTGGTGATGAACCTCCGCACGCGCGCGGACGTCTACGGGCTCGCATACGGCATCCACACGGAGGAGATCGTCCGCACGGCGAAGCTGCTGCAGGCGATCACCGGAGTGAAGGTGGCGCCGAACAAGTCCATCGTCGGCGCGAACGCCTTCGCGCACGAGAGCGGCATCCACCAGCACGGCGTGATGGCGAACGTGAAGACCTACGAGATCATGACGCCCGAGTCGGTGGGCGTGAAGAAGACGGAGCTCGTGCTCGGGAAGCACTCGGGGCAGCATGCGTTCGCGCAGCGCCTCGTGCAGCTCGGCTACACGGTGGACAAGGCGCTCGAATCGAAGCTCTTCGCCGACTTCAAGGTGCTGGCCGACCGCAAGAAGACGATCGAGGACCGGGACATCGTGGCGCTTGTGGAGGTGGCGACCGGACACGTCGCGGGCGAGGACGACTGGAAGCTGAAGAACTACGTCGTCTCCAGCGGAAACAGGATGTACTCCACGGCGTGCGTGACGCTGGAGAAAGGCAGGAAGGAGGTCACCGAGTCCGCCTACGGCACGGGCCCCGTCTTCGCGTCGATCCGCGCGGTGGAGAAGATCGTGAGGCACGCCTTCTCGCTGCTCGACTACCAGATCAACGCCGCCACCGAGGGGCGCGACGCGCTCGGCGAGGTGAAGGTGAAGATTTCCGACGCGAGCGGCGTCTACCGGGGGCGCGGCGTCTCCACCGACATCATCGAGGGGTCGGTCCTCGCGACGCTCGACGCCGTCAACAGGATGCTCGACGCGAAGACGACCTCCCTCGGGTCCGGCGCGGCGTCGAAGGTCCAGCAGACCTTCGAGAACCCCGAGGCCGACATGCTCGCGGGGCATACGGACCGCTAGGCCAACAGAAAGGACACACGCATCATGAACGACACACCCATGACGATGACCCAGAAGATTCTGGCGGCGCACGCCGGGAAGAGCGCCGTCCACGCGGGCGAGCTGATCATGGCCACGCTCGACCTCGTGCTCGGCAACGACATCACGGCGCCGGTCGCCATCGGCGCGTTCCCGCAGTTCGGGCGGGAGAAGGTGTTCGACCGCACGAAGATCGCGCTCGTGCCCGACCACTTCGCGCCGAACAAGGACATCAAGGCCGCGACGCAGTGCGCCTGCATGCGCGCGTTCGCGAAGGAACAGCGGATCGCGAACTACTTCGAGGTCGGGCACGACTGCGGCGTCGAACACGCGCTGCTGCCCGAGAAGGGGCTTGTCACCGCCGGTGACTGCATCATCGGCGCGGATTCCCACACCTGCACCTACGGGGCGGTGGGCGCGTTCTCGACGGGCGTCGGCTCCACGGACATGGCGGCGGGCATGAGTGCGGGCGAGACGTGGTTCAAGGTGCCGTCCGCGATCAAGGTCGTCGTGACGGGCGCGCCGCGCACGTGGGTGTCGGGCAAGGACCTCATCCTCCACCTGATCGGGCTCATCGGCGTGGACGGCGCGCGCTACCAGTCCCTCGAATTCACGGGTGACGGCATCCGCAACCTCTCGATGGACGACCGGTTCACGATCGCGAACATGGCCATCGAGGCGGGTGCGAAGAACGGCATCTTCCCCGTCGACCAGACCTGCCTCGACTACCTGAAGGCGCACGGCGCGAAGGAGCCGACCGTCTACGAGGCGGATCCGGACGCCGTCTACGAACGGACCATCGAGATCGACCTCGGCGCGCTCAGGCCCACGGTCGCCTTCCCGCACCTGCCCGAGAACACGCACACGGTCGATGCCATCGACCCGATCGACATCGACCAGGTCGTGATCGGCTCCTGCACGAACGGGCGCCTCGGCGACCTGCGCATCGCCGCCGAGGTGATGAAGGGGCGGAAGGTCGCGCCGGGCGTGCGCTGCATCGTCATCCCCGCCACCCAGCGCATCTGGATCGAGGCGAACAGGGAAGGTCTGCTCACCCAGTTCGCGGAGGCGGGGTGCGTCGTCTCCACGCCGACGTGCGGACCGTGCCTCGGCGGCTACATGGGCATCCTTGCGAAGGGCGAGAAGTGCGTCGCGACGACGAACCGCAACTTCGTCGGGCGCATGGGGCACGTCGAGAGCGAAGTCTACCTCGCCTCGCCCGCCGTCGCCGCCGCGTCCGCCGTCATGGGGCGGATCTCCAGCCCGGAAGAACTGGAGAGGATTCATTAAGTGGTTAAGTGGTTAAGTAGTTAAGTGGTTAAGTGTCCGGTTAAGTGGTTAAGTGTCCGGTTAAGTGGTTAAGTAGTTAAGTGGTTCTAGTAGGTTAAGTGGTTGGATGGTTAAAAGAGGTGCTATAGATGCGGCAATCATCGGAGTTACCCAACACCGAATAAGGACAACTTAATTCCTTAGCCACTTAAAGCGAAGCGACTTAACCTTAAAAGAGGAGTTCATCATGAACGTTTCAGGAAAGACCTACAAGTACGGCGACAACGTCGATACCGACGTCATCATCCCCGCGCGCTATCTCAACACGTCCGATCCGAAGGAGCTTGCGGCGCACTGCATGGAGGACATCGACGCCTCCTTCGCGGGGCGGGTGAAGCCCGGCGAGATCATGGTCGCCGGACGGAACTTCGGTTGCGGGAGTTCGCGCGAGCACGCGCCGCTCGCGATCAAGACGTGCGGCGTCGCCTGCGTGATCGCCGCGACGTTTGCGCGCATCTTCTACCGCAACGCGCTGAACATCGGCCTCCCGATCCTCGAATGCCCCGCCGCTGCGGCGGCCATCCGGGCGGGCGACACCGTGACGGTGGACTTCGACACGGGCCTCATCACGGACGAGACGACCGGGCAGACCTTCCAGGGCGAACCCTTTCCGCCGTTCATGCAGGACCTCATCGCCGCCGGCGGCCTCGCCGCCTATCGGCGTATGCGTCGGTAAGAACAGGAACGGTGGGGTTTCCCGTGGAACGCAGATGCTTCGCGTTTGCGATCTGCGTTCTAAAGAATGTGCGTTCTAAAGACATGTAAGAATCCCATGATTGGAGAATGGACATGAAGAAGAAGATTGCGGTGATTGCCGGCGACGGCATCGGGCCGGAGATTGTCGGCGAGGCGGTGAAGGTGCTGAAGAGGGTGGCGGAGGCGTTCGGGCACGAGTTCGTCTTCGACGAACGGCTCGTGGGCGGCGCGGCGTACGACGCCTGCGGGGACTGTCTGCCGGATGCGACGCTGGAGGCGTGCCGGACGGCCGACGCGGTGCTGCTCGGCGCGGTGGGCGGACCGAAGTGGGACGCGCTCCCCGGTCCGCAGCGCCCCGAGAAGCGCGCGCTCCTGACGCTCCGCAAGGAACTGGGCCTCTTCGCGAACCTGCGCCCCGCCAAGGTCTGGGCGCCCCTGAAGGATGCGAGTCCGCTCAGGCCGGAGATCATCGGCGAAGGGCTCGACCTCCTTGTCGTGCGTGAGCTGACGGGCGGCGTCTACTTCGGCGAGCATATGCGCGCGGCGGACGGGCAGAGCGCGCTCGACAAGATGCCCTACTCCGTCCCGGAAATCGAACGCATCGCGCACGTCGCCTTCTCCGCCGCGCAGACGCACCACAACCACGTGACGTGCGTCGACAAGGCGAACGTCCTCGAAACGAGCCGCCTCTGGCGCGAGGTCGTGCAGAAGGTCCACGACACCGCGTATCCCGACGTTGCGCTCGACTTCATGTACGTGGACAACGCGGCGATGCAGCTTGTCCGCGCGCCGGGCCGCTTCGACGTTCTCCTCACCGAGAACATGTTCGGCGACATCCTTTCGGACGAAGCCTCGCAGATCACGGGTTCGATCGGCATGCTTCCCTCCGCCTCCCTGCGCGCGGACGGCTTCGGCCTCTACGAGCCGATCCACGGCTCGGCGCCGGACATCGCCGGGAAGGGCATCGCGAACCCGCTCGCGACGATCCTCTCGGCTGCCCTCCTCCTGCGCCACACCTTCGGCCTCGCCGCCGAAGCCGGCGCGATTGAGCGCGCGGTGGGCGATGTTCTCGCCTCGGGCCTGCGCACGGCCGATCTCGGCGGCTCCGTCTCCTGCGCGGAGATGGGCGCGGCGGTGGTGAACCGACTGCGGCGGGCGTGACGAGATTTCGCGTCGGAACAGTCCCGATGGGTTGGCGCGCGATGTACCCGCGCCGCCCTCGGCGCGTGGCGTCCGAACGGGGGACATCGCGCGCCAGGCCTACATAATAAAAAAAGTTGCTTTTTGCCCTTGACCATCGTGCAAGGGGGGGGGTAGAATATTAGGTGCTTTTTTAAGTTATAAAATCACCGAGGAGGGCTGCCATGAAGAGAAGGCCGGGAACGAGAAGCAAAATGGCATGCGTGCTTGCGTGCGCGGCATGGGCGTTGTGCATGCAGGGCGCGGAGGCTGAGACGGCCACGTGGATTGCCTCGCAGAAGGGCACCGTGAGCTGGGAGACGGCGGCCAACTGGGAGGCGGGCGTCGTGCCCGCGATCACCAACAGCCTCGACCTCTCCGCGACGAACCTCGTCGTCACGCTGGCGGGCGACCCGCAGGGGCTGCAGGTCATCGACAATCCCTGGACGCAGGAAGACGGGGGCGACAAGGTGGTCCTCGCGCTGAACGCCCTCGTGGGCGGACCCAAGACCGAGTTCGACATCTGGTACGCGAACTTCTGCCGTCCGCTCCTCATCCGCGACCCCTCGCGCTACCTGGGCGCCTGGGCCATCCCGTCCGCCTGGCAGCATGGTGCCGGTTCCGTCATGCAGCTCCTCTCCGACGCGGCGTGGACCTCGACCGTCAACCGCGTGAAGCTCTCCGGGCGCATGGGCTTCCGCGTGCCCACGGGCGCGACGGCGGCGCTGGAGCATCCCTTCGGCGAAGGGCTCTTCGAGGTGAACCGCCAATACAACGGACGCCGCCACGTGAACACGGCGACGGCTGGCACGCTCGACATCCGCAATTCGCCCGGCGGCGAGTCGTACCTCTCCCTCCACGACGGGGCGGTCACGCTCCACGGGCGGCCGGGCGGCAACGCGCCCGCGCTCGTCCCCGGCGCGGCCGTCCACCTCGACGCCTCGGCCCCGGACGCCTTCGAGTTCGACGGGGCGGGCAAGGTGCGCATGTGGCGCGCGATGCCGGGCACGGCGGTTTCCGCCGCCGCCGTGTCGGCCCTCTCGGGCTTAGAGGCCGTGGCGGCCCCCACCGTCGTCACCGACGCCGCGACGGGGAAGCCGGTGGTGGACTTCGGTGCCTATGCCGCGAACGCGGCCGCGCAGCAGGGCACGTCGGCCGCGCTGGGGCTTTCGGAGACGCTGCGGAACGTGCGGGAGCTGTTCATCGTCTTCCGCGACAAGTCGCCGAAGGGCATCCGCCCGCAGTTCGTGGGCTGCTCGCTTCGTGAGGACGAGCGCCTGTTCTTCCGCCAGACGGAAGGGGCGCTCTTCGACCAGCAGAACAGCGACTACAACGCCGCGATGCCGGTGCGCGTCGGCGAGATCCGCGTCGACGACCAGGCCGAGCCGTTCGAGGTGCAGGGCGACTTCTCGCGCCGCCTCCACGTCGTCTCGGTCGGCGTGAACACGAATCTGACTGCCGCAGGCGACAACCCCGTCGCGTACCTCGCCATGGCCGGAGGGGCGGACCGGTTCGGCGGCATCCAGATCGCGGAAATCCTCCTCTACACGAACGCGCTCACCTCGGCCGAACGGCGGCAGAACAACGCGGCGCTCCTCGGCAAGTGGCGCCCCGCCGCCGAGGCTCGGGTGTGGGACTACGGCGAGCTGCGCTTCTTGTCCGCCGCGCCGGAAGTCACCGTGGCGGAGGGGACGGTGGCCGTGCGCGAGATCACGCTTACAGACGCGACGACGCGGCTCGTGAAGAAGGGCGCGGGGACGCTGCTCGTCGGGCGCCTTTCCAGGCCGGGCCTGGTGATCGAGGTGCAGGAGGGGAACGTGCGCTTCGTGGACACCGTCGTGCGCGGCGACGACCCGCAGCCCGCCGCCGATCCGTTCTGTTGGTTCGACGCGACGGCGGCCGCCTCGCTCGTGCCGGACGGCGCGACGGGCATCGCGCAGTGGAGGGACCGCCGCGACGGCACGAACCACTACGGCAAGGCCCTCCACCTGGCGCCGCCGACGGCGACGACCACGCTCGCAGGCGGCACGGCGGTGAAGCACCCGAATCCCACACTGAACACGGCGGCGGCGGACGGCCGCGCCCTCGTCGACCTCGGCGACGTGTGTGTGGCGGACACCCAGAAGGCCGAGACGCTGGGCACCTCTACGAGCCTGCGCCTCTACATCGACGGCAGCGTCTCCCATGCGGGCACGCCTAACATGCGCGAGGGCTACGTCGTCTACTACAAGACGGACGAAACGTCCTGCCCCGTCGCCTCGTCGAGCTACAACCTCTTCAACCTCCGAAATTCATCGAAGGACCTCTTCGCGCATCAAAACTACTGCCACACGCACGTGATCGGGGGCTACTGGCGCTATGACGGGCGGGCCATCGACCCGACGGCGTGCGCCAATACGTGCGGGGAGGTCCACATCGTCTCCTTCCGTTTCGCGAGCAAGCGCGCAATCGACGCCTTCTGCACGGACCGCGGATCCATCCAATACCAGATCGGCGGCGCGAAGATCGGCGAGGTCCTCTACTACGACCGCCTGCTCACGGACCAGGAACGGCGCGACACGGAAGCCTACCTCTTCCAGAAATGGAAGGGCACGGCGACGCCGCAGGACGCGATGGCCGCCGAACCCCAGCCGAGCCTGGCGCTCCCCGCCACGGGGGCCGACACCGAACTGGGCACCGACACGCCCTACAGCCCCGAGTTCATCTCGGGCCTGCTGGGCCCGCGCCTCCGCTTCACGGGATCGGGGACGTTCGTCTGCACGAACGCCCTGACGGCGCGCACGCGGGAAATCATGCTTGCGGGCGGCGGCGCGCTCGACCTCACGCTCGACTTCGACTTCTTCTCCAACGCCTGGTTCCACGTGGACGCCACCCACCGGGCCGCGCTCGACTACCTGACGGCGAAGACGAACGCCGTCGCCCGCTGGGAGGACATCCGCGCGAACGGCCTTGTGGCGACGCCGTTGCTCAAGGGGACGAAGGCGCGTCCCTTTGTCGTCCAGACGGAGGTGAACGACATGGGGCTCGTCCGCCCCGTCATGGACTTCGGCGAATGGTACAACGGCGACAGCCCCACCAACACGGCGAGCAGCATGGAATGGAGCGCGCGCACGGCGCTGCAGGAGTTCTACCTCGTCCAGCGCGACAAGGGGCTTCACAAGGGGATTCCCCCTGAGAACGCGACGGAGGAGCAGAAACGGGACTATGGCTACCCCTGCCTCTTTGGTCAGCTGAGGCAGAATGCCTTCTGGGCGGGTGACGACTACTTCGTCGAAGGCTCCGACAAGATTGCCTTCCTCCGAGGCAGCGAGGAGCTGTTGGTGGACTGGGCGCAGCCGAACATCGTCGCGGGCTATATCGGCGTCAACGGCGAGCAGAAAGACCGCACCTTCGCGCCCGCCACGAACACGTTCTACGTCTACAGCTTCCAGCTGAAGGCGCCCGACCACCACGTGCAGACCTTCGCTCGGCGCGACAGCTACCAGGTCGGCGGCCAGCAGGTGGCGGAGATGATCTGCTTCGCCGAGACGAACACGGCGGCGCGTCGCGTCGAAATCGAGAACTACCTCATGAAGAAGTGGTTCGGGACGGGCGCGGCGCTCACGTGGCCGATGGAGCGCATCGCGTTTGCCGACGCCTCCTCCGCGCTCACGTTGCGGCTCGACGACTGCCAGAAGATGTCGCTTGCGGCCCTCGACTGCGTCTTCGACGGCGCGCGGGTGGGCCGCCTCACGCTCGCCGGCACGCTCGTCTTCCCGGAGTCGGGCGTCCTCGGCGTGGACGTCACGGCCCCGCGCGGCGCGGTGGGCTACGGCGTCTACCCGCTCGTGCGGGCGACGGCGATCGAGGGATTCGAGCATGTCGCCCGCTGGCCGCGCGCCGTCACGTTCGCGAACGGCGCGACGTGCAGCATTTCGGTGCGCGCGTCCGCCACGGGCGTCGATCTCGTCGTCGCCCCGCGCTCGACGGTAATCATCCTCCGCTAGCCGCCCCGGGGCGGACGCGCTCCCGCGCGTCCGCCCACCCCCTCTCTCCCGGCCGCGACAAGCGCGGCCCTCCCGTGGCGGTGGAAACCGCCCCACGGCGCCACGCGCCGAGGGCGGCGCGGGTACATCGCGTGCCGGGTCTTCGTGCGCCCAGCCTTTGCGTGGCGTCGCGGGCCGTGGGCGCGTGTTTCTTTCTACAGAAACATTTTCCCGATTTCGTAACATTTGGTACGGAACGGCCGGAGGCGGCCGTGCTACACTTTCCTCCGTCATGAACAAGAACCGTTTCAACAACCTCTGGTGGCGCAACCTCGCTCTCAAAGCGTGGTGATGCCGAGTTTTGCCTTTTCCCCAGATCCGAACGGCCCCGCTTTGAGAGAAGCGAGGCCGTTTCCGTTTTGTCCGGCCGGATGCGAAACCTCTTGACCACCTATCAACTTAACCGCTTAACGACTTAACAACTTAATCCAATTGACCACCTATCAACTTAACCACTTAACGACTTAACAACTTAATCCAATTGATCCACCTATCAACTTAACCGCTTAACGACTTAACAACTTAATCCAATTGACCCACCTATCAACTTAACCACTTAACGACTTAACAACTTAACCCAAAGCGGAGCGATCAAACCATGCTCAAGCATCTGACAGAAGAAGAATTCACGCGGCGCACGGCCTTGGGTGCGCGCACGCCCGTCTACCGCGAATATCTGGCGGACCGCGAGACGCCGGTCTCGGTGCTTACGCGCGTCGCCGAGGACGACGCGGTGTTCCTGCTGGAGAGCGTTTCGGGCGGCGAGACGCGCGGGCGCTATTCGTTCCTCGGCATCGACCCCTACGAGACATTCATCGCGGACGGGGACGGGAACCCGCTCGCGCCCCTGCGCGCGAAGGTGCGGGCGCGTCCCTTCACGCCAGCGCCCGAACTGCCGTCCCTCCAGGGGGGGGCGATCGGCTACCTCGCCTACGACGCGGTGAAGACGTTCGTGCCGCGCGTGGGGCTCGCGCGGGAGGCGGGGACGCCCGTCGCGGCGTTTCTGCTGACGGACACGATTCTCGTCTTCGACAATGTGCGCCAGACGATCCTCGTCGTTCGGGTGACGGGCGTGGAGGCGGGCGAGACGGCCCCGGCGGCCTACGCGCGGGCGATGGACGCGATCGACGGCGTCTACCAGCGCCTCCTTACGGCGGAATCCATCGCGCGGTACATGGAGCGGCGCGGGGCGCGGACGGCGCACCACGTCGGCGCGTTCACGAGCGAGATGACGAAGGCGGAGTTCGCCGAGATGGTCCTCGCCTGCAAGGACGCGATCCGCGCGGGCGAGGTCATCCAGATCGTGCCGTCGCAGAAGTTCACGGCCGAGACGGACATTCCCGCCCTCGCCCTCTACCGCGCGCTGCGGATGGTGAACCCCTCGCCCTACAACTTCTTCCTCAAGATCGGCTCGAAGACGCTCATCGGTTCGTCGCCGGAGGAGCTTGTGAAGTTCAAGCGGGGCATCGCCTCCACGTGTCCGATCGCCGGGACGCGCCCGCGCGGGCGGACCCCGGAGGAGGACCGTCGCCTGGAGGACGAACTCGTCCACGACCCGAAGGAGCGCGCCGAGCATGTGATGCTCGTCGACCTCGGACGCAACGACCTCGGCCGCGTCTGCCGCATCGGGTCCGTGCGCGTGGAGGACTACGCGCACGTCGAGCGCTACTCCCACGTGATGCACCTCGTCTCGAACGTTTTCGGCGAGTTGGACACGGCGAAGGGGATGGACGCCTTCGACCTGCTGGAGGCGACGTTCCCGGCGGGCACGCTCTCCGGCGCGCCGAAGGTCCGGGCGATGGAACTCATCGCCCAGATCGAGAAGTCCCCGCGCGGCATCTACGGCGGCGCGGCGGGGTACTTCAGCTACACGGGCGACATGAACTTCGCGATCGTCATCCGCACGATGCTCCTCGAAAGGGGGCGGCTCACGATGCGCGCGGGCGCGGGCATTGTCGCGGACTCCGACCCGGAGAGGGAGTATCAGGAAACAATCAACAAGTCGAAGGCGATCTTCGCCGCCGCCCAGTTCGCCGCCACGCTATAAGCCCCACCCTGCTAAAACCTGAAACCTACTACTCCCAACCCTGCTAAAACCTAAAACCTGAAACCTAAAACCTACTACTACCCACCCTGCTAAAACCTAAAACCTGAAACCTAAAACCTATGATCCTGATGATCGACAACTACGATTCCTTCACCTACAACATCGTGCAGGAGTTCGGCATGCTCGGGGCCGACGTGCGCGTGGTGAAGAACGACGCGATCGACTGCGCGGGCATCGCCGCGCTGCGGCCTGCGGCGCTTGTCTTCTCGCCGGGTCCGGGGAATCCCGACACGGCGGGCGTCACGCTTGCGGCCGTGAAGGCGTTCGCGGGGAAGGTGCCGCTCCTCGGCATCTGCCTCGGCCACCAGTCCATCGCCCAGGCGTTCGGCGGGCGGATCGTGGGCGCGAAGCGGCTTATGCACGGCAAGACCTCGCAGCTGAAGCACGACGGGAGGGGCCTCTTCCGGGGCTTCCCGCAGGGCATGGAGGTGATGCGCTACCATTCGCTCGCCGTCGAGCGCGCGACGCTACCGGACTGCTTCGAGATCTCGGCCGAGGCGGAGGACGGCGAGATCATGGGCCTCCGCCACCGGACGCTGCCCGTCGAGTCCGTCCAGTACCATCCCGAATCCATCGGCACGCCGGACGGCATCCGGCAGCTCCGGAACTTCCTCGACCTCGTGCAGGAGGCCGCGCGATGATCGCCGAGGCCCTCAAGAAGGCCGTGGGCGGGCAGCACCTGACGGCGGACGAGACGCACGGCGCGTTCCGCGAGATCATGGACGGCGCGGCGGACCCCGTTCTTGTCGCCGCCCTCCTGACGGCGCTCCAGGTGAACGGTCCGACGGCGGAGGAGGTGACAGGCGCGGCGCGCGCGATGCGTGCGGCGGGCGTCCACCTCCACGCCCCGGCGGACGCCGTGGACATCGTGGGGACGGGCGGGGACGGCTTCGGCACGTTCAACGTCTCCACGACCGCCGCGTTCATCGCCGCCGGCGCGGGCGTGACGGTCGCGAAGCACGGCAACCGCGCCTCCACCTCGAAGTGCGGCGCAGCGGACTGCCTGGCGGCGCTCGGCTACAACCTCGACCTCGCGCCCGAGGACGTGGAGCGGTCCATCGCCGCGAATGGCATCGGCTTCTGTTTCGCGAACCTCTGCCACCCGGCGATGCGGTACGCGGCACCCGTCCGGCGCGCCCTCCCGTTCCGCACGATCTTCAACCTGCTGGGTCCGCTCACGAACCCCGCCGGCGTCACGCGCCATGCGCTCGGCGTCTACGCGCCGGACGTCGTGCCGCTCTACGTCGACGCGCTCCGGGCGCTCGGCGCGCGCAAGGCGCTCGTCTTCTGCGGGCCGGACGGCCTCGACGAATTGGGGCTCGCGGGTCCCTCGCACGTCGCCGAGCTGGACGCCGACGGTTCGGTGCGGGCGTACGACTTCGACCCGGCGCGCGTCTTCGGGCGCTACTACCCCATCGAGGCGATTCGCGGCGGCGCGCCCGAGGAGAACGCGAAGCTGACGCGGGCCGTCCTCGCGGGCGAGGAGAAGGGCCCGTACCGCTTCGCGGCGGCGCTCAACGCGGCGGCGGCGATTGTCGCGGGCGGCAAGGCGGCGACGCTTGCGGACGGCCTCTCCCGCGCCTTCCTGTCGCTCGACGCGGGCGCGGCCTACCACAAACTCGCGACGCTTGTCGCGGACTCCAACGAAGGGACGCATGGACATGGACATTCTTGAGGAACTGAGCGCCCGGCGCCGGGCCGACGCCGAGGCGGCCGCGCGGACGGTCCCCTATGCGGCGCTCCTGAAGCGGATCGCGGTGCTGCCCGCGCCGCGCGCCGTGCGCGCGGCCTTCGCGGGCCCCGGCCTCCACGTCATCGCCGAACTGAAGAAGGCGTCGCCCTCGGAGGGCCTGATCCGCGCCGACTTCGATCCCGTCGCGCTCGCGCGGGCGTACGCGGCGAACGGCGCGGCGGCAATCTCCGTCCTCTGCGAGCCGCACCGCTTCCTCGGGGACGAGGCGTTTCTGCGGGCGGTGCGCCCGGTTGTCGAGGTGCCGCTTCTCTACAAGGACTTCCTCACGACCGAGTACCAGGTCGCCGCCGCGCGCGCGGCGGGGGCGGACGTCTGCCTCCTCATCGCGGCCGTGCTGGACGACGCCCGTCTGCGGCGCCTTCTCGATCTCGCCCACACGTTCGGCCTCACGGCGCTCGTCGAGACGCACACCGCCGAGGAGATCCGGCGGGCGGTCCAGGCGGGCGCGCGGATGATCGGCGTCAACTGCCGCGACCTCCGCACCTTCCGGACGGACCCCGCGCTCACGGCCGAACTCGTCGCGCAGATCCCCGCCGGCATCACGCGCATCGGCGAGAGCGGCATCAAGACGCACGCGGATCTCCTCGCGATCCGGGCGGCCGGCGCCGACGGCTTCCTCGTCGGAACGGCGCTCATGCGCGCGCCGGACCCCGGCGCCGCGCTGCGTGAACTTCTCAACCAGCCTAGTAGGTAATCAAACTCCGATCCGTATGGCTCCCGCTCCCGCTCCGCAGAATGTCTATGTCAAAGGTCGTTCCATTCACACTTCACGGTCCAGAGCTGTGATTGTCCGTGGCGGACTTCTGCGAAGCAAGATGTTGCCTGCAAAGCGGGAATGCGCCGCAGAAGCTTGCTTCGGAGGGTAGCCGTAGGCCGCGCAAGAGCATCAATCATCGCAGTTAACGCTTTCGTTGTTGCAATTATTTGAAAGGAACTCACATGAAACCTCAAGGACATTTCGGCCCCTACGGGGGGCAATACGTGGCGGAAACCCTCATGGGGCCGCTCCATGAACTCGCGCGGGCCTACGACGACGCAAAGAAGGATCCCGCCTTCCAGCGTGAACTCGACGCCCTCCTGCACGACTACGTGGGACGCGAATCGCCGATCACGGTGTGCCGCCGCCTCTCGGACCACCTGGGCGGCGCGACCATTGTCCTCAAGCGCGAGGACCTCAACCACACGGGCGCGCACAAGGTGAACAACACGATCGGCCAGGCGCTGCTCGCGAAGCGGATGGGCAAGAAGCGCCTCATCGCCGAAACGGGCGCGGGCATGCACGGCGTCGCCACGGCGACCGTCGCCGCGCTGCTCGGCATGCCGTGCGAGGTCTACATGGGCGCTCTCGACGTGAAACGCCAGGCGCCGAACGTGGAGCGCATGCAGATGCTCGGCGCGACCGTCCACGCGATCACGGAGGGTTCGGCGACGCTCAAGGACGCGATGAACGAGGCCCTGCGCGACTGGGTGACGAACTGCGACGACACGTTCTACGTGATCGGCACGTGCGCGGGCCCGTATCCGTATCCGGACATGGTGCGCGATTTCCAGAGCGTGATCGGCCGGGAGGCGCGCCGCCAGTGCCTCGCGAAGTTCGGGCGCCTCCCCGACCAGGCCCTCGCCTGCGTGGGCGGCGGCTCGAACGCGATCGGCCTCTTCGCCGGGTTCTTCGACGACCCGCAGGTGAAGCTCGTCGGTGTGGAGGCGGGCGGGAAGGGCCTTGCGACGGGCGAACACGCCGCGTCGATCAACGGCGGGCGCCTCGGCGTCCTCCACGGCGCGAAGACCCTGCTCCTCCAGACGGCCGACGGCAATATCGTCGACACCTACTCGGTCTCCGCCGGACTCGACTATCCCGGCGTCGGACCCGAACACTGCCTCCTCCACGACACGGGCCGCGCCGAGTACACGGCGATCAACGACGACGAGGCAATCGCCGCCTTCGACGCCCTCTGCCGCTTCGAGGGCATCATCCCCGCGCTCGAATCGAGCCACGCCGTCGCCGAGGCGATCAAGCGCGCCCCGCACCTGCCGAAGGAGACGATCCTGCTCGTCAACCTCTCCGGACGCGGCGACAAGGACATGGACAACATCCGGGCATACAAACAACAACATGAAGCCAGTTAAAACAGCATGAAGCCAGTTAAGTCGCCGCTGCGCGGCTTTAAGTGGTTAAATCGCCGCTCCGCGGCTTTAAGTTGTCCAAAGGGCCTTTAAAGAAACGACTTAACTACTTAACTACTTAAAGCCGCGAAGCGGCAACTTAATCCAATTGAAGCGGCGACTTAATCCAATTGAAGCGGCGACTTAATCCAGTTGATGAATGATTCAATCTTGTAAAGGAAGTGTTGAAATGAGTGACAGAATCAAGCGGTGTTTCGCGCGGGCGAAGGCCGAGGGGCGTGGCGCCTTCGTGGCGTACCTGACAATGGGGTATCCGACCCTCGCGCAGAGCGAGGCGGCGGTGGACGATCTCGTCGCGGGCGGCGTGGACATCGTTGAACTCGGCGTGCCGTTCTCCGATCCGTTCGCGGACGGGGCGGTGATCCGTTCGGCGGCCTACGAGGCGCTGAAGCAGGGGGTGACGCTCGACGGCGTGCTCGCGGCCGCGAAGCGCATCCGCGCGCGGCATCCTGAAACGGGGCTTGTCGTCTTCACCTACTACAACCTCATCTTCTCGAAGGGGCTGGAGGCATTCGCGCAGGCGGCCGCCGACGCGGGTATCGACGCCGTCCTCTCCGTGGACCTTCCCCTCGAAGAACGCGACGAGCTGCTGGACGTGCTGCGTCCCCACGGCCTCACGGTCGTGCCGCTCATCGCGCCCAACACGCCGCTCGAACGGGTGGTGGCGAGCGCGGCGGGGCTGGACGACACGTTCCTCTACGTCATCACGGTGAAGGGGACGACGGGGGCGCGCACGGAACTGCCGGCGGACCTCACGGCGCGCCTCGACGCAATCCGCGCGGCGGTGAAGATCCCGATCGCCGCCGGGTTCGGCATTTCCACGCGGGCGCAGGCGGAGGTCGTTTCGCGCCATGCGGACGGCTTCGTCGTCGGCTCCGCGCTCGTGAAGCGCCTCGGCGCGGAGGGTTCGCTGAAGGGGCCCCTGCTGCCGTGAAGCTGAAGATCTGCGGCGTGAACGACGCGGCGTTCGCCGTCGAGGCCGCGCGCCTCGGGGCGGACTACCTCGGCTTCATCTTCGCGCCGTCCTCGCCGCGCGCCGTCACGCCGGAGGCGGCGCGGCGGATCGTGCGGGCGGTGCGGGAGGCGGTTCCCACCCCGCCCCGGCTGGTCGGCGTCTTCGTCGACCAGACGGTGGCGGAGATCCTGTCCGTCCTGCGGACGGTCGGGCTGGACATCGCGCAGCTCCACCGCCGCGCGACGGCGGCGGACGTCGCCGCGCTGCGGACGGCGGGGCGTGAGGTCTGGACGCTCGCGGGCGGTACGCCGGGGGACGGCGTCCTCTTCGATTCGAGCCACGGCGACGGCGAGACGGCGTTCCGCCGGGGCGCGTACACGGCCATCCTCGCCGGGGGCGTCTCCACCGCGAACCTCGCGGAGGCGTACGCGCGAGGTCCCGACATCCTCGACGTCTCGGGCTCGCTCGAATCGGCGCGGGGCGTCAAGTCGATTTCCCTTCTCCGTTCCTTCATCGCCGCCTGGCGGAAGCGGTAGCCGGGTCCTGTGGGGGCTGTCCGCACCGGCTCTGTCCACGACGGCTCGGCACGCACTGTACCCGCGCCGCCCTCGGCGCGTGGCGCTGTGGGGCGTGACACCCGGGAGGTCACACGGCCGCTGAACACACAGAACGCACAGAAGTGTGTCGTCTGGTAGGGGCGGACGTCCTCGGCCGCCCGTCCGTCACCAAACACGCAGAAGCATGTCGTCTGGTAGGGGCGGACGTCCTCGGCCGCCCGTCCGTCATCAAACACGCAGAAGCGTGTCGTCTGGTAGGGGCGGACGTCCTCGGCCGCCCGTCCGGTCGCGCAGGAGCGCGACCCTCCCGTGCGACGCTGGAACCTGAAACCGGGACGCAGCCGGAACCATCCCCTGCAACGGGAAAATGTGGTAAACTACCGACATGGCATTTTATCGGACATTCTGCGCACTTGCGCTTGTGCTGCTGCCGGGGCTGCTTGGGGCGGCGACGAACGCGGTGGAGGGCGCGTCCGCCGTGACGGAGGACGCGGACGCCGCTGAAAAGGACCGCTCGTCCACGGACGCCGGGTTTGAGCGTTACCGGACGATCATCGACCGCAAGCCGTTCGGCCCGGAACCGGCGAATTTCGACCCCGACGCGCCCGGTTCGCGGGGTGGAGCCGCCGGGGGCGGCGGGGCGGTCGATCCGGCGGCCCAGGAGGCGATGAAGGCGCAGGAGGAACAGAAGATCATCGCCTCGGTGCGCGTTTCGGCGCTGAACGTGACGCCGTCCGGGAAGATCGCCGTCGGGTTCACGGATGCGTCGAAGCAACCGTCGGGGACGTACTACCTGAAGGTGGGCGAGACGCGCGACGGGTGGACGGTGAAGGCGGCCGACGCCCGCGCGATGAAGGTGACGCTGGAGAAGGACGGCGTGGAGGCGACGCTGGGACTTGGCGAAGGGTCGGCGGATGGCGGAAATGACGGCGGCAAGGTGAAGACCGTGGCGGGGGCGGCGGTGCGTCCGCCCGTTGGAAGGCTCGCACGCGCGGGGCTGCTGCGCCCGGTCGCGCTCTCCGCATCTGCGCCGCCGGGGGCGTCCGCCGCGCCGGGCGGGTCGATTGCGAGCCTGCGTGCCCGCCGGGCCCAGAAGGAGGCCGAGGCGGAGGCGCGGCGGACGGCCGCCGCCGAACAGGCCCAGGCCGAGCGCGAAAAGGCGGCGGCCGAGCGCGAGAAGGCGGCTGCCGAACGCGAGCAGCAGCTCCAGCAGCTCCAGCAGATCCAGGAGGAACTGCGCCGAAACCGCGAAGAACGTCAGCAGCGGGAGGCGGCACAGGCCGCCGAGGCGGAGGCGGAACAGCAGGAGGCCCAGCAGTAGACCGCGGGGGAACAGGAATGGAACAGACGACGCTGGAGATGTTTCGCGGGGAGCTGTTGCGCACGGGTGCGTACGCGACGCCGCCCGGGCGGATGGCGCCGAAGCCGCGCGCGCCGGGCGCGCTCACCACGTTCGGCCTCTGCTGGAGCACGTTCAGCGTGTTCCCCCTGTGCGCGGTCTACGAGGCGCTGGGGCGGCTCACGACGGACAAGTGGGCGCACTTCTGCTTCCGCTCGGCGCGGAAGGCCGAGCGCTACGGCGTGCCGCTCATCGCGGAGGGATGGAACAACCGCCGGGACTACAAGGGCCCGGTCGTCTATCTTGCGAACCACATGAGCACGCTGGAGACGATCCTGCTGCCATTCGTGCTGCTCGGGTACGGTCCGTTCTGCACCGTCGTCAAGGCGTCGCTCGCGCACCTGCCCTTCCTGGAGAAGGCGGCGGCGCACATGGGGCTCATCCCGATCGGGCGCACGAACCCGCGCGAGGATCTGATGACGATCTTCAACGTGGGCGGGGAGCGGATTGCGCAGGGCTCGTCGGTGCTCATCTTCGCGCAGGGGCGGCGCCAGCCGGTCTTCGCGCGCAAGGGCTGGAGTTCGATCGGCACGAAGCTCGCGGAGAAGGCGGGCGTGCCCGTCGTGCCGATCGCGGTGAAGACGGACGTGATGCCCACGCGGCCGAACGGGAAGGGATGGCTCAAGGACTTCGGCACGGTCGATCCGACGAAGGAGATCCGCCTGGCCTGCGGGCCTGTCCTGAAGGGGCCGTCCCGCGAGACGGTGCGTTCGAGCTTCGACTGGATCCAGGCGAAGCTCGACGCCTGGGGGCTGCCGACCGAGGGGTAGGCGGCGCGTCCGCGCGCCCGGTAGTTTCGGAAAAGGAAAAACAAACAAGAAGGAAACCCAGACATGGCGAAGACGTTCAAGATCGGCTATATGCCGCTTTCCAAGGTCAACTGGACGAACGACACGCTTGAGGCGGCGCGGGAGAACGCGCTCACGTTCCTCAAGTCCCTGCCGGACGTCGAGGTGATCGGACCCGACCACATGCTCACGCTCGAAGGCGAGGCGATCGAGCTGTTGGAGCAGTTCGAGAAGGACCGCCCGGACCTGCTCATCACGCACTTCATGACCTTCTCGCTCGGCGTCGTGCCCCCGATGTTCGCCCAGCGCCTGAACGTGCCGGTCGTCCTGTGGAGCATGAAGGAACCCGACCCGAAGGGCGGTCGCCTCCAGAACAACAGCTTCTGCGCGGCGAACATGAACGCGCACCACATGTACCGCCTCCACATCCCCTACTTCCACGTCCACGCCGAACCGGGCACGTCGGACGCGGCGGAGAAGATCACGAAGGTGGTCAACACGGCGAAGGCGATGAAGGCTCTCCGCGAGATGCGCGTCGGCCTCATCGGCGGTCGCGTGCCGGGCTTCTACACGAGCTGCGTGAGCGAGATGCTGCTGCGCCGCTGCCTCGGCCCCGAAGTGAAGATCATCACCGAGCACGAGCTCTTCACGTGTGCGCAGCACCTCACGCCCGAGGAGGTCGCCAAGGCGATGGCGATCATCGACGCGGACACGAAGACGCATCCGACGGACGGCCCGCGCGGCGACCAGAAGGAGAAGAGTGCCCGCCTCATCGCCGCCGTGATGAAGATGAAGGACAAGTTCTTCGTCGACACCTTCGCGATGCGCTGCTGGCCCGAGGTCATCCTCAACGAGTTCTACGGCATCGCTGTCTGCTCCACGCTCGGCCACCTCACGAACCACGGCTACCTCACCGCCTGCGAGGGCGATGTGTACGGCGCCGTGATGATGCGCATCGGCCAGATCCTCTCGAACGACCTACCGTTCTTCTGCGACATGATCGTGATGGAGGGCGACTACGGCGTCGCGTGGCACTGCGGCGCGGCCCCCTGCGGACTCTGCAAGCCCGGCTACCAGCCCGAGCTCCACTGCTCGGCGACGGTCGAGGGCGGCGGCGTGAAAGGCTGCACGGGCGAGTTCCCGCTCAAGCCCGGCCGCGTGACGCTCGCGCGTCTCGGTGAGAAGCGCGACGGCGACGGCTTCCGCATGCTCGTGGCGACGGGCGAGGGCTTGGATACGGACATGTTCGTGCGCGGCACGCCGCTCAAGATCAAGTTCGACGCCGGCTGCGACGCCCTGCGCGAGGAGGTCATCACGAACGGCTGGGAACACCACTACGCGCTCATGTACGGCGATCACGTCGACGAGCTGAAGGACCTCTGCCGCAACCTCGACATCGAGTTGCACCTCGTGCGGTAGCCCCTCCCGTTTCCTGAATCGATGCGCCTGGCGCCGTCCCCCTTCCCGGGGCGGCGCCAGGCGCATTTTTCTATAATTTGCATTTGACAGCAGGGGGGGGGGTGATGTTAAACTTTCACAAAATGCTTATCAGGAGAAACGCATGGACATGAAAAGAATGGGACGACTGGAATGGTTGATCGTGCTGGGGATGGCCACGCTGGGTGGGCTGGTGGGGGCGCAAGCCGATACGCTGACGTGGAACGGCGGCGCCACGACGGAGGGCGACTTCACGGCGGCCGCGAGCTGGACGCCGGCGCAGAAGCCCCAGCCGGGCGATACGCTCGTCATCCAGGGGGACGTCACCTTCACGGGCGCGACGTTCGACGTGGGGACGGCGGGCCTCACGATCCAGAGTACGCAGGGAAGTGTACGGTGTGGCGTCTCCTTCACGGGGAGCGGCGACCTGGTGATCAGGGGCAACGGAAAGGCGTTCTTCCAGGATGGCGCCTGTCCGTCGCTGGCGGGCAACTGGCGTCTGCGCGGCGGCGTCTTCGAGCCGTGTCCGGGCGGGATGGGGTCGGGGAAGGTGTATGTCGAGGACTCCTCCAAGCTCCAGGTCGGTGCCGTGACGCTGACGAACGACGTCTGCGTGGTCGGCAGCGGCGCCTCCATCGTCTTCGCGCGCGCCGCGCGGCTGATGGGCGTGCTGTCTGCGAATGCGGACCTCGTTCTCAACGTCGCCTGGGTGGATGCGAACCAGCGCGTGGAAATCGCCGACCTCCGGGCGGGCGCGTCGACGGTGACGATTATGGGGAATGCGGGCGGCGCGAACCGCACGCTCGACTTCACGGGGACGGTCGAGGCGCGTCTCGTCAAGAAGAGCGGTGCATGCGAGGTCCGTTTCACGGGCACGTCGGAAGCGACGGAGACGGCGCTGGCCGTCGAGAAGGGGACGGTGTCGTTCACCGGATCGGCCCGGTGGGCGGGTCCGTCCGTGACCGCGACGGGCGAAGGGACCGTCCTGCGTTTCGACGGGAACAACCTGACGGCGGCCGCGACGTTGACGGTCGAAGAGGGCGGCAAGGTCGAAATCGCGGAAGGCGTGGGCATCCGCGTCAACGCATTGGTCCTCAATGGACAGAAGATGCCGGTCGGCGTCTATTCAAAGGCGAACCAGCCCGCCTTCTTCGACGGCGCCGGCCATGTCGTGGTGGGCAAGGCGACCGTGGTCATCCTGCGCTAGGGGCCGGGCTTTCGGCACGTCGATGGCGATTGCGGGGATTGCCGTCCCGCGCCGCCCTCACATTCCCTGCACGACCTCGGCGGCGGCGAAGGCGGCGACGAGGTCGGCCTTCGAGAGGCGCGTCTTGAGGTAGCGGCGGTTGTCGGCGGGCAGCGCGACGCGCCCGTTCTCGGAGGCCGTCGGCACCGCCTCGCCGTCGATGCGCGCGAGCAGCGTGACGGCGGCGGGCAGCTTCAGCGTGGCGGAACTCGAGGTGTGCCACCAGGTGGCGTAGGTCTCGCCGCCGCGCTCGAAGACGAAGGCGCTCACCGGCGCGGCGGCGCCCGCCACCGGCGCGGGGGTGAGTTCCACAAGCTCGTAGGCGCCGCGGCCGTTGAGCAGCAGGTGGAACTCGCGCGCGGGGTCGCGCAGCCTTTCGCGGCACGCGGGGGTGAGCCACTTCCGGGCGCGGACGTCCTCCCAGCGGCGCATCACTTCAAGGAGGTCGTCGGCGCGCGGATGCTTCTGGAAGAAGTCGCGGCGGATCTGGATCGTCGCCGGGCAGTCCCATGCCGCCGCCTTGGAGGTGCCGTACTCCCACTGGTCGGCCTGGGTGCCGACCGAGGGCTTCCCGCGCCAGGTGTCCTTTCCGGGCAGCACGCAGCTCCACCAGCCGAAGTCGAGTCGCGTGAAGTCCTGGCGCATGACCGGCGCCTCCGCGAGCGGATATTCGGCGATCTTGCGCTTGAAGAGTTCGGGCGAGAACACGTCGAAGGCGTTGGCGCCGGCCTGCAGGTGCCAGCCGAAGTGCGCCTTCGCGGCGCCTTCGGTGAAGATGGGCGGCTTCTTGAACTTCGCGCACACGCGGTACTGCGAATAGGGCACGTAGACGCCGCAGGGGGGATTCACGCCTTCGGAGCCGTCGAAGTAGCAGAACGCCATGCCCTGGTCGTAGATGCGCGCGATCTTCTCGGCCACTTCGTCCTGGAGGTCGGTGCGCTGGTCGATGTAGCAGCTTGTGGCGCCGAATTCGCTCATGTCGAGGATGCCGCCGATGTCGCCGCGCCGGTGGGGCGCGGTGCGGGTCTTGAAGGCGCCGCGCCGCACGCCGGTGAAGCGGTAGGGCGGCGTGGTGGCGTAGCCCTCGTAGGTGAAGAGTTCGCCGCCGAACTTGAGCACGCGCGCACAGCGGCCCTGCGCGTCCCCGGCGATCACGCTGTCCACGGGGTTCTCGGAAACGAAGAGCGCGTCCACGGCGCCCGTCTCGGGGACGTCCCTCATCAGCGTGAAGTGCCGCGTGAGGTTGAGGCGCGGATCGGCGACCGGCGTCACGTACGAGCTTCTCATGCCGATGTGCGTCTGGAGCGTGTGGAAGCCGGGGGTGATGCCGGCGGCGCGGATCTTGTCGAGCACCGCCTTCACGTCCTTCTCGCCGTTGGGGTAGTGTTTGTTCCAGGTGTAGTCGCCGAGGATCGCGTAGCCGCCCGGTTCGAGGAAGGCGGGGAAGAAGATGAGCATCAGCCGGAAGCCGCCGCGCCGGGCGAGCGCGATGTGGTCGTCCACGTTCTCGGGGTAGACCGCGCCCGACCAGTAGATCGAGGCGTTCAGCAGCGGGTTGCGGCGGCTCGCCACGCCGTTGGGGAGCCCCAGGCCCCGCTCGCAGCGTTCCATCGCCGCGAGGAAGCCCTGCTCGCCGGCGCCGGCCACGATCGCCGCCTTGCCGCCGCGCAGGCGCCGCCCCCGGGCGAGGTCGGCGCGGAGGATCCTGAAGCCGTGGCGGACCTCGTGGTCGATGTCCGCGAAAGGCTCGGCGGCGATCACGGCCACCGCCGCCTTGTCGTCCCAGGAGACGTTGAGCCAGTCGCCGAAGTTGGCGCGGTTCTTCACCGGCAGCTGCACCACGCGGAAGTCCGCGACCGGCGGCACGTCCATCACCAGCCCGCCGTACTGCTTCTCGTTGACGGTGTCGCTGATGAAGTCCACAAGCTCGAAGACGGCATAGCCGTCCGCCTCCACCACCTTGACCACCGCCTCGTAGGGCGCGAGGTGGAAGCCCACGACCAGCCTGTCGCCCTCGCGCCGGAGGCGGTTCGCCTGGTAGGTGGTGCGCTTGTTGGGATGCGCGAGCTTGATTTCGTTGTTGAAGGGGCGCGTCTGCGTGGAGCTGAAAAGCGCGATGCGTTCCCTCTGGTCGAGCGTCTCCTCGCCAGTGGCCTTCACGACGAGCGACCGGGCGACGGCGTCGTCGCCCACCGTGAGGGTGAAGGTGGTGGTTTCGATGGTGACGTCGGCCGTCGCGGCCAGTGCCGCGAGCGTCGCCGCGAGCGTTGTGATGTTCGCAAGGTTCATGTCAAGGGCTCCTGTCGTGCATGGCCGAAGGGTTTCCATTCCGCCGTTCGCCGGACAGTATGCCAAAAATCCCGTGGAAGCGGAAGAAAAACCACAAAAATCTTTGAAAACAACAAGAATCGTGACAATGGCGCCCCCAATGCTTTTTGATGGGCGTGTGAGGGGGCGTGTCGCCCGCCGCCCGCGTTTCGCACGGAGGAGAATCAACCTCATTTATTGCCGCATCTATTGCTTCGGTAATGAAAGGGGTTGATAGGCTCCGATGATTGATGCTCTCGCTACCGCTCCGCAGACTACATCTGGCTTCGCAGAAGCCAGTCACAAAACAATCACTTACAGTGTCGTGAAGTGCGAATGTTACAACCTTGTGTAAAAACATTCTGCGGAGCGGTAGCGAGAGCCACACGAATCGGAGTTGTTTTCACACTGGGGAGAATCAACCTAATTTATTGCCACATCTATAGAGAGAGGTGGACGGGGAAGTTACGGGAATGCAGGTCTTGAAAGGCGGACAGGGAAGTTACGGGAATGCAGATCTTGAGAGGCGGGCAGGGAAATTACGAGAATGCAGATCTTGAAAGGCAGGTGATGGGCAAGAGCCGAAAGCGTGTCCTCTTCTGCTTCTCGCCGCGCCTGCGGCTGCCGAGACAGACCCGAGGAGGGCCGCAATTCATCGCGTCCGAACGCATCACGCCGCGAGGAGGGCCGCGATTGCCGAACCCGCCGCGCCGCGCGACGGGTTTCAGGCAAGATACGGTTTCAAATAAGATTATTACGCGGTGAAATCTCATTACGTCCCGACCATTGCATCCCGTCTTGCCTTGCCGGACCCGCAGTCTCGACATCTTCACCGCGACCTCGGCGTCTTCAAGATTATTACGCGGTGAAATCTCATTGCGTCCCGCCGCCCCTTCTGCTAGACTGTGCGGCGGCAAGGAGGGAAAGACCATGGCGGTGAAATCGGAAACGGCGGTGCGGACGATAGGGGCGGTCGGGCGGATTGCGGCAACCGGAACGGCTCCGACATCCGCGCGGAACCAGGCGTCCCGGACGACGGCGCCCGGGCGGAGGGCGCCGTCTGGGAAGCTCGCGCCGTCCGGGACGGCTGCGGCGGCCGCGCGGGCGGCCGCGCGGATGCGGGCCGCTGCGGAGGCGGCGCGTCGGGCCGCGGCGGACACGGCGCGGGCGGTCTCGGAGGAGGTGCGGGAGAGCTTCC